>Ga0265298_10001768_pt1 | contig 31610 bp, 43 predicted proteins | sample AusTroGonzalo_MG_3_FD_193486 | JGI IMG/M metagenome (GOLD analysis project Ga0265298, IMG submission 193486) | Bovine rumen microbial communities from tropical cattle in Woodstock, Queensland, Australia - Gonzalo_01 | ecosystem: Host-associated > Mammals > Digestive system > Stomach > Rumen ... | reverse complement strand
ATTTCCAGGCTTGTGAACAAAAACGGAGGTTCCGTATCTTCCGCAAGCGTTTCAAGTGAGGTCCGTAAAATGGGTTATTCCTATCAGGATCTCGGATTCTCGACTTTCGGACAACTTGTCAAGGATCTCGGTTTCGAGCTGAACGGAGGAAAGGTCACTGCACCTGAGATTCTACGGGCACCAAGTGTGCAGGTTTCGGTAACTTGACGGACCGCGTTCTTTCCAATCGGGGCGGTGCCCCTGTTTTCAAGCCGGTGTATTCTATTATTCCTGTTTAAAGGGGATGTGTCGAGAAATGAGGAAAACAAAATGGCAGACAAAAAACAGAATGTTGAAATGACGGGATATGAAAAACTCAAGGCATCTGTCATCCGTGACTGTGAAAGCGGCGGAGACTGCCGTACATTCAATCCGGAAGGATGTGACAAATCCCGATGCACGTGTTTCCACCGGTATTGCGACAAGTTCAAATGGGTCGTAGACAGGGCGAAGCTCTATGCACAGAAGACGGGCCTGGATTGGCAAGACATTCTCAGCGCATGGGAAAGGGACCGCAGCTATTGGTACATGAACTTCTACCAGGAATGCAATCAGCCCGGCTTCAATGAAGACGATGAAATCCACATATTCGAAACCCTGGAAGAGGCAAAGAAGGCGTTCGGGTCCAAGGGATTCAGATGCCCACAGTGCGGGAAGGCAAGCGAAGACCCTGTTCTGTGCAACCATTGCGGATGGGCGATGTACGGGCTTGTTCCGTCAAAGGGCGTTTACGTATTCGCAAAGGACAGGATGTCCGTCTTCCATATCTACAAACCGGTCGAATGGGAACAAAAGGAAAAGAAAGAATGAAGGTGAAAGAACTTATCAGAAAACTCGAGGCAATGCCTCAGGATGCGGAAGTCGCCGTCGCATACAGAGACGACGGCGGTTGCTACCCGGGGTGCGATTACAGAATCGAGCCCTATGTGAAAGACGAGAACTGCCATGACAACAGCATTCCCGACGGGGTGGTTCTTCTTTAAAAACATCTGTTTCCGGATTATCGGAAAACCATACGGCATTCTTGTGCCGTCAGCATAACAAACTTAAGGGCTTAAAGCCCTTTTGTTTTTACTCCTACCAATATGGAGGTGGAAAAGTGTCACGACAGAATGAAAGCAAAACAAAGGAAGATGCGGCATGACATACAGACCGGTTATAGCTTTCGTCAGAAGAATCTCCGCCTCCGGGGGACTTGTCAATATGACAAAGACCACCAGGATCTGGAAAATGTGGGGGATGTCCAACACGATGGATTGGGTTGTCATAACAATCACGGATTCCAAGGACAATACTTTATTCTTCGGAAACATGGATTTTGGGACAAAGGTGCTTGTCGTACAGAAGGCACAGAAAAAAATGTCCGATGTAATCGTCACGGCATTCAGAAAACTCTATCCGGATCTTAAGGTTGAATATGTGACAAAGAAAAGCGTGCTGGCGTAAAACAGGAGAAGGGTGATCCCGTCTTTGCCGGACATTCTGAATCGAAAAAGGGTTTTCCGCCACTTCAGAATGTGATATTATATTTTTGTGTATTGAAGTATGTATTGAAGTGTATTGATGGAGAAAAAATGGAAAAGGATGCTATTGAGAAGCTCAAACAGCTGAAACAGCAACGTTCTGAAATCAACCGGAAGATATCCGAAATCGAAAAGGAAATCATCGATGAAAAGGAAAAGAATCTTCGGGTTCTTGTCGGTATGTGTTTCCGTGATAATCCGGGAGAAAGAATTTTCCGTATAACGGCCCCCTATTCACTGATGCAGATCGGAATCAATTATTATCAGATTCCCGCAATCGTGGTACAGGAACATAGCGGAGAAGCTCCCGTATTTGAGGATACGATATTCTCGCATGCCTGTGATTCGGAGAATGTCCTCCAGGCTTTTGTTGCCGAAGGACATGAAATCATATCCGAAAAGGAGTTCGAGGAATCCGCCCTGGAAAAAACACGCAAGTATATCTTTTCAAAGAAATGGTAGATATCCAAAAATAAAAAGGAAAAACCGCAATCAGAACGCTCCGGATTCCCGATTCCTGTCTTGTTGTGGGCGATTATGCATTTCAATTCGATATCATTGAAGACCTTAATCTCAGGAACGGCGTCCGGACAATCGGCAAATATGCTTTCAGCAAGAACACCCTGATTCCAGAAGTAACCATTCCTGTAAGCGTGCAGAGTTTCGGAGAGGGTGCGGTCAGGGATGATACCGAATTGGCGACAATGTATTATGAGGGCACCACAGAACAGTGGAGAGCTATCGAACAGGGAAAACATTGGGTTCTGAACACTCTGAAACTTTATTGAGAGGTCCGGGGGGGGGTTCCGAGAAGATACCATGTCAGTTTTCTTGCCGACCTGAACTTCCCGTTTCCCCTTTTCTTCTTGTACATGAAATTCGCTTCACTGTTGCAGGGAAGCCTATTTCCTTCTTTGACAATACGGGAAACCGAAAGCATTATTTTGTGTTTTTCAATTCTTCTTCTCATTCTTTTCAATGTGGTCCGCCATTTTTCCCTTTCGGTTTTGACAACCATTCGTATTTTTCGCGGATTCTTATCCGTTCGAACAAAAGTCTGAGTTTGTTTTTATCGGATTCGTCAAACCTTTTTGTTATGGACGTTTTACCTGAATGCTTTTCGGCTGAATCCATTTCGGTACACCTTCCTTTTTAAGCATCTGACGGGAATCGAACCCGCATGTCGGGCTTGGAGGGCCTGCTTTCTACCATTGAAATACAGATGCGTGTTTTTTGGAGCTTACGGGATTCGAACCCGCCTCACAGCAATGCGACTGCCGTATCATGCCAAATAGACCAAAGCCCCTTTGAAAATTTCAGAATACTGTAAGACTTCCTGTACTCATAGTAATCTCCTGTAACTTTTCCCTTTTCATTATATTATACATTATATAGCACAGTAAAAGGAAGCAAGGTCGACATGTTTTTGTAAAAAAATCTGTCAAACTCGTTTCTCAGGTGCTGCGCACCCTTGATATGTCCGGTGTTTCTGAAGAAATTTTCTGAAACAACTGGTTTCGACACCTTGAAGCATGATATAATATATATCGTGTTTTGAGAATTTTTAAGTACTGCCGGAGTAGCTCAAGGGTAGAGCGGGTCACTCGTAATGACCAGGTTGAGAGTCCGATTCTCTCCTCCGGCTTGAAAATGGAGGCTTATGTGATCCTTAAAAACTTCTATGTTCTCGAAGGCCTTGACGGTGCGGGAACAACAACACAGGCAAGACTTCTCCGCGACAGCATCAAAGAGTACATTGCAAAAAGAGTTCCGGGCTGGGACAAGCTGTATGTCGACAAGGAGCCTACTGACAGCGACATCGGAAAGGTGATCAGAAAGGCCCTTTCCAATAAAATGGAGACGCCGTGCAACAAAGACATCACCGATCCCAATTCGAAAGGATTTGGGTCTGCATTCGATACCGATGTCTCGACAATGGCCTATCTTTTCGCTGCAGACAGAGACAATCATGTGAACAATCCTTCCTGGGGTATCAAGAAGAGATGTGAAGACGGAATCGTCCTTTGCGACAGATACATGTATTCCACGTTTGCATATCAGATGGGCTGTGACATGAAAAGGCTCATAGAGCTCAATTCGGAGTTTCCCGATCCCGAAGTCGTGATATATGTAAAAACCCCTGTGAATGAATGTATCAGACGTATGGCAGAACGCAAAGGCACTCCTGAGATCTACGAAAACCGGGAATATCTCGAGAAGGTTGAAGAGAACTACAACCTCATGTTCCGTAGGCCCGGAGGGGTTCAGAGAATAATCACAATTGACGGAAATCAATCTCCGGAAAGAGTGTGCATGTCAATCATGGTGAAGATTGGACCGATTCTTGATTCCTACATAAAGAGATGTTGCAGGAAAAACTGATTTGTAAAACCTGTGGGTTAAGGAGATTTTTGATATGAAGAAGTTTATTATCGTAATGCTTGTCGCAATGACAGCCGTAACGGGGCTTTTCGCCTCAAGAGGTGTTGTTAACGTAACACTTGGCGCCGTCGCACAGTCCTCCTATGATATCGATGATGTCAAGACCGGAGAAATAAAGAATCTTTCGCTTGAGAAGTTCGCTTTCGGTGCGGAACTCGAAACAAAAGTCACCCTCCTCGATTTTGACGTCAAGGCTCTGTACGATTCGGCAAACAAGGGTATCTCCGGACAAGTCGGAGCCGGTGTCGCATTCGATATCGTTATGGTCAGGGCAAAGGCAGGACTCGGATACGAGGTCGGATACAACTTTGACACCAAAGAGCTGCATATCGGAAACGGAAACGGTTATTGCACCGATGTCTCCGATTTCAAGAATGCCTGCATGAACATCAACGCAGGAGCGGATGTGCTTCTCGGTGATTTCAGCATCGGCGCCTTTGCAACTCTTCCGACAAACGTATCCATTGCAGAGGGGAACTGGAAAGATCTCCTCACCTGCCTCAAGGACAACTGGAGCCAGGCAAAGCTCGGAGTCATGATCGGATACTCGATTTTGTAAAGACGAGACATTGCCCCTGCAGGGGCAATGTATCCTTGGGATGTAGCTCAATGGTAGGGCATCGGTTTTTGGTACCGACTATGATGGTTCGATTCCATCCGTCCCAGAAATGCAAAAGCTTGTCGGAAGGCAAAATGACCAACTTCGACAATCACTATTGTTTCCGACAGGACCTCCCTAAACGGGAGGTTTTGTTGTTTATGTGCTTCTGCTTGCTTTCAATGTATGATATGATGTTGTCATAGAAGGAAAAACGATGTCTCCGTATTTGAAAAGAAGAGAAGAAAAAGATAATAACAGCATAGTTGAAGCACTTAAAGAAACAAACAATATTTTCCGGATTATTGAAGTTACCGGATTGTCGAAACAGAGGATTCTGTATATTGCGAATAAATATTTCCCCTCTTCAAGTTTTGATGTGATTAAAACCGCAAAACCTGAAAAGAAAACGCAGGACATGATTCTTTGTGAAAAAATCATGCAGCAGATGAAAACCTGCAACACAAATCGTCAGATTGCTGCAAATCTCAATCTGGAAGAGAGTAAGGTGGGAGATCTTTGCAATCAGTACAAGCTCTGGGAAAAATTCGCATCCCAGAAGATTGCGCCTTCTTCGAACGAGTATGTTCACTCTGCAATACTTGAAAAAGACATTCCTGCCGAGTGTTACGGCATAATCAGTTATCTTCAAAGCAAAAACCCCGACGTTTCCTTTTCCTTTGATCCGAAACTGAAAATGATCAAGGATTCCGACAACCTGGTTTTCATAAAGACAAAGAGCGGCGTCTGGGATGAAAAACTTGTAAAGGCATTGAACATGATCGGAGATTTCAAATGCTGCCCCGGTGCGTTTGTATCGTTGAACAAGACTGTCTGCAAGTCAGGTTCTTCTGCACTTGAAAAGAAGCCGGGAAAAGAGGTTCCTAAAAACAACAAGGAGCCTTCGGAGGCTGTCAGGAAAAGAATCGAAATTGCAAAAGAACTTCGCAATCAGGGATTCTCTCCCCGGGAAATTGCACAGAGGATGGGCGTTCATATAAAAACCGTCAGAAGATACCTGTCTGAAAAGCAATACCGTTTTTTCAAACCCGAATTGCTTTCGGAAAAAATCCCCGAGCCTACAGAGCTTGAAAGAAGTCGTCTGGAGCAGATAGACCGCGTTTTCACAATGGGCGACACCCAGACCTCTCTTTCCAAAAAACTCAATCTTCATCCTCAGACAATGAACAATCTTTTCAAGAAGTTCCATCTGAATGAAAAATACGGCATCACCCAGGAAACAATCTCGTGGGCAATGACAAAAAGAAATCGGAAACTGCTTGATGATTGCAAAAGGGTAAGAAAGCTGCTTAAAGAATCCGGGATTCAATGAAGCGGACAAGGGCCTGAGGCCCTTTCTTTTTTGTCCTCACACATAAAATACCAAGGAGGCCCTGTATGAGCATGAGAAACTGTGGTGTGGAATTCTTCGGATTCAGGTGCGGATGTTATACCATGCCTGAGGATCTGAAGATCACAGAGGCATATATCAAAAAATATTCTCCGGAAGAACACAAGGCTGTTCTGCTTGACGAAAACGGCAATCTCAAACCGAAGAACATCGATGAACTGAACGATATGTGCTACGAAGAGTTCAACAACAATGCAAGCGTAATAATCGCCGAAGGAATCGCAAAGGAAACCGGCCTTGAGACCGTGACGATTTGGGACGAGGATGACGGAGACGCATGTGTCGGAATCATTCCCGTATACCCCTTCAGAAACGCCGGAGAAGAAGGAATCAAGACCCGCCCTATCGATGAGATCCGCGAGATAATGAACCGTCACGTCTGCGAATTCTACAACGTGAAAGAGGTCCGGTATCAGATGGAATATGATTCTGCCGTTTATTACGGCTGAAAGGAGACGGACATGATTTGCGACCATTGGGTTATACAGAACAAAGACAGCGGGGAATTCGAAACAGACGAATTCGGAAACGTATATCATTTCAGCTACTACGAAGAAGCGGTTGAATATGTTGAAGAGCATGAAATGGAGAACGTGGAAGTCGTTCCGCAGTTTTAGGAGTTGTCTATGAGAAATCTGTTTCAGGCTCTTGTCGACAGATACGGCAAGAGCGACAGATACGGAAACGATGACATTGTCCTCGAAATGGCTCCGGACGAAAAGTCCTGCAGTGCGAAATTCGAAGGCGGACCATGGTTTTCCGTATCAATGAGAGGCGAAAACATCATCATTGAGGCTTTCGACGGAATACACCTTTCGGATGTGATCAGGCTTGTCGAAGACAACAAAGGCGTTTTTACGACATCCCTTCGGAAAGACCATCCGATCACAGTCCGGAGAATGGTTGTCCTCAAGGGCGGAGCCCGCGGCAACGGGGAAATTGCAAGCAACAACATCGATTTCTTCGACAGGGTGTGGTTTTCCGCAGAAAAGAAAACACCCAACAGGAACGACGAGGTTCTTGTCGAGATAGAACAGGGAGAGATGCTCTGGTGTGTCTTCGATGGAAAGAACTACATATCTTCCGGTTCGCCCTATGTGCAGAAAGGCCAGGTTGTCAATGCCTACAATTGGGCATGGACGTATGAATAAGGGGTTCGATATGGACAAATTCAAACCGGTTCTGACTTTCATCGAAAAGCTCTGTGTGGCGAGCTCCCCGAACAGTCGTACAAAACACACGAAAAACTGGGATATGACAGCCCAATCGAATACACGCGATTGGACGTCATTTGAGATCACGGACACAGAAAAGGATTCGTGTGCTTTCTGCGGGAACTTCGATTTCTGGACAAAAACGCTCGCAATAGTCGAAAGTCACGACAAAAAGCTTGAAAACGCCATCATCTCGGCATTCCGGAACATTTATACGAAAGAGTTCTCATGTAAGAGAGAACACACATGAACAGGGAGAAAAAATCATGCTTACTTTACACGATATCCCCATACGGAACGTCGGCTATGAAATAATAGCGGCCATTATCACAGGCAGAGACGAGGCTGCGGTCATCGGCAAAAACACAACAAAAACCGGAGCATTGTATGTATGCTGGTCTTACAAGGCAGGCGGCGGTTTCTATTACGGGAATTATACCAACAGTTTCCAAGATGCCGTAATGCATCTGCAGAGAAAAACGGTCTTCCTTTCCACAAAAAGAGAAGACGCCGCAGATTGAAACAGGGAGGGACTATGGCAAACACATGTGATTGGATACTCCTTGCAAAATGTCCGTCCGAAGAAGAGGCGCAGGCTCTCTTTTACGAGATGCAGAAGCATCTTCCCGGACAACAGGTATATCTTTCGGGTCCTGCCATATACACCAGAGATGAAAGCGGAAATGCTTATCTTGAGACCGACGGTGAATGCGGTTGGGGACTGTATGCCTGCGGAATGAAGGAAAAACTCGTCGAGCTCTCAAAGAGCGGCAACATCATCGAGGTCTTTTCGGATTATGCCACGAAATTCGACAAGAACGGCGATGTTGTTTCGGACACATATCAGGAACACCTCATCGTCTCGAACGGCGAAGTGGAAACCTACAGTTTTCGAAAGAAGATTCCGCGATACGGAGAGTATACGATCTGACGGATTCAATCAGGCGGGGTGACCCCGCCATTGTTCGGAGGAAAAATGACAGTTGAAGATGCAAAAACCATAAGAAAAATCGGGCTTAAAACCCTTGAGGACAAGCGAACGCTTAAACGATTTGCTGTCGAGCATGGTTATTCCGACTCCGAAATCATGAAGGTTATGCATGCGAAAACAGCAGAAGACATTTTGGATATCCTGAGAGATGAGCCCTGGCACTCGGGAGCACCGACAGAAGCAGACCTGAAAGGTATTGACAAGAGAAACGAATTCTGTTTCGTTCTGTGTTTCAATCACCCTTCCGGAACAGTCCTGTCTCAAACGCTTTACAGGGCAAACATGAAGAAGGCGTGTTTTGAAGAAGACGAGGAAAATCTCGGAGAATTCGATGAGATGCTTCCCGTCCCTTTCGGAAAAGCTGTATGGAAACGGATCAGACTTTAAAGACCCAAAGGAAAAACAAAATGATAAGAAAATACACCCAAACAGATGGAACTGTAATATGGCTCGATCTGGAAAAGGCCACGGCAATCGAAAAAGACGGGGAAAACACCTTTTCCGTAGTGTTCGGTTCCGGCGGAGATGAAGGCTTTACCACAAAGCACATAATCTGCACCGAAGAAGAGATTGATTTGGCAGCAATTTCCGAAAAACCATCTTCTGCCCAGGATGTGATAAGGCAATTGCTGTCGTTCGCCGGAAAACCGAGGTGGAAACCCGATTCCAGAGGCGGAATATACATGAATGAGAACCCTTCACTTCCCGCCTCTCTCGGATACAAGGCACGGGTATATGCGGAAGTGAGAAAAGTCATGAAATCCGACGGTTCAATGAACACAGAACACAAATCCGTGAATCTCTGCGTGACAGATCCTGACGGAACAGTTGTCCTGTCTTCCGAATGGCCCTGCCCCGGCCCGGGAACAGCTGAAGATGTTCACAGGACCTGGATGAACTGGGAACCGACGGAAGAGAAAGACGAGGACGATGACACCGAAATGTTCAGCATCGTCCCGCACGACGAGGGAGACGTCTGTCTCTGAGGAGAAGCCATGTCAAGTATACAGGGATTCTCCTGAACGGAACGAAAAAAAATGCAGAAGGAGGCTTTTATGCCTGACAACATGATCACACCGAAGGAAAACATGTACAACGGACTTGCGTCGCTCGGATGGGAAGAGGTGAACTCCTATTCAGGCGTCACCACAATGAGAAAGAAGAGAGGCGACGTCCAGGCAATCGTGGTGCTTGACGAAAATGAGGTCTCCCTTGATATTGAAGACGACGAGACCGTTCTTCTTTCAAAAGACTTCGCCTACGATGCCACGCCTGAGGAAATCGACGAAACCTTCATGAAGATGAAGATCTGAAAGGAGAAAAAGATGCTTGAATTGGCAGAGTCTCTCATAAGAGACCAGATACTGGACAACAAGACGGCCGACGAGGCCCTGAATGAAATCGAGGATACCCGAAGGTGCTATGAAAGACTTGCAAATCCGGGAACGCCGCAACAGTGGGCTCGGAATCTTACCCGCATGTTCAACAACTTCGACGGAAAAGACGATAATGAAAAGAAAGCCCAGGCCGTGCTCATGGAGCATCGCACGTTGCAGCAGAACTTCATGCGTTTCGTGCTGTCGTTCATAAAAGCGGAAGCCGAAAACGAGAACACCGACCCGAGGAACCAGGCTACGCATGAGGTGTGTACAAAACTGCAGGAAATTCTTGAAAAGGAACACACTGCCCTACCATTCATATAAGTTCGAGGCGTTCCGTCCCTTCGAGGGGCGGGGCGTCCGATTTTCTTGCAAAGGAGGTTCAAATGGATTGGTTTACATCAGATCTGCATCTGGGACACGGCATGGTCGTCAGGGAGCGCGGATTTGAAAACATCGAGAATATGCACGAAAAGCTCTATTCCATGTTCGACGATGTCAGAAAGGGGGACAACCTTTATCTGCTCGGAGATATTGCATGGGATAAGAAGACGGCACAACAGTTCTTCGATTATCTCACCCGTAAGATAAAGCCCGCGGCGATATTCGTAATCGAGGGGAACCATGACCACAACTGGCTGGGAAAGATTGCAAAGCATCCCCGCATCAGATACTGCCAGACAATGTCGGTCAAGGGAACAAAGGCGGGATATCACCCTGTCTTTCTGTCCCACTACCCCCACATCATCTATGACAAATCCCATTACGGCGCTTTTCATCTTCACGGTCACGGACACGAGACCACCGCGGACAGACCCCTTCTCGACAATCTTGTATTCGGGAAAAGGCTCAATGTCAATTGCGAGTTGAACAACTACAGGCTGTGGAGCCGTGATGATGTTGAAGAGTATATGAGAAAGATGCCTGAAAACATCGATTCGATTCTCTGCAAGGGCTATGCACAGGACAAGGAGAAGGCAATAGAGGCGATAAAGCTTGCCGGAAAAATCCTCAGACAAGCACTTGACGGAGTGCGGATGCCCGATTAGGCATTTGCGTTTTTCCCAGGAATCTGCAAATGCGGTTTGCGTTTTCCGGATACAGAGGCCATCCGGCCTCTTTTTTTTTCCGGCGTGCGCCGGCACGGGTATCTCTGACAATCCTTGGAGAAAAGAGGTAAAAAGACATGAAAGACAAGACAACACGCTTTTCCGGTGAGCTTGCCGGAAAATACGGAGATTTCTGGAAAAACAACGCCCTCAGGGAAATCGAGGACATGCAGAAGAGAGCCGACAACGGTGAAATCTGCCTGGATGAGAACAGGGGTGCCTTCTGGAAGAAAAGCGGAAACTATCTTCCCGAGGATTGTGCTGAAAAGCTTTCCCATACGGATTTCGATTTCAGCATGACGGCTACGGAAGAAGGCAGAAGAAAACAGACGGAAAAGTTTCTTGAGGAATATCTCAAAAACCCGCGCGAGCCGTCGGAAGAAGAGCTTTTCGAAATGCGTGCCGCTTTCGGAACCGGGACAACTGTAATCGATGTATTTTCCGGACAGAGAATCGCATTGTGAGGAGGAATTATGTTTGAACTGTTATGTGAAATCATAAAGAGCATCGCTTTTTCCTATTTTGGAAACGATGTTGTCGAACTTAACCACAAGGGTGGCTCAAGCTTTCTTAATAAAATCGGTGCGGGCGGTCCTGCGATTTCGTTTCATGTCTCCACAGGCATAAAAGGGCTTGTTGAGAAATGGTCTGAAACGAAGATCAGCTCGGACTTCGCCAGGCTTGATGTGCTTTTCGGAGACAGAAACCTCGTGATGTATGCCGTCAATCCGAATCTCAGAAGAGACAGGGAGGCGCCTTATATCACAGACAACTGGAGCGACCTTACATTCGAAAGCAGTAAGGAAACCGACAGGCTTTGCAGTGAGATAATCGGCAAGATCCAGATGGCTTTCTATGGAAAGACAGCCGGAAAATAAAAAAACCGAAAAAACATGCAAAAAAGGTTCCGCTGCTGTGCAATGCATGATATAATGATATCACAATTCATAACTTCTGACCGGAAGTCCCGATGACAGGAAGTGCTTCGGGCTGGCAGACAGGTTTCACAGGAAACCCCCGGAATGGTGATCCGGGAAATGCGGAAGACAGACGGTGTCTGATCGCTGCGGGTTCGATTCCCGCATCCGCTAAATTCAGCCGGCAGCTGCGGCTGAATGTTGTTGATGGGAACTTTTACTTTCCAGAAGCAACTGCAAGGACCGGTCCAAACCGGCCGGTTCTGAAGAAAAAGCCTCCGGACGCGGGGGTGGGCAGCTCACCTACCTTGTGTAGGCGGAGTACGGATAGCGGTTGGTCCTTGAGACGTCTGAAGGGGCTCACCGTTATTGGCAAAACGACTGTAATGCACCTTTCGGAATCGTCGTCCGGAACTGAGCCGCAATGGCCGCCGGGTCTCAAGCTCCGGAAGCGTAGAAAACCCTTCAGCGATGTGAAGGGAAACGGGAACGACAAGCCCTAGCCTGCGCCTGTTGTATAACGGCTATTACCTCAGCCTTCCAAGCTGATGATACGGGTTCGACTCCCGTCAGACGCTTTTCCACTTCCGACTGTAAGACCTGTGTTTCGGATCAAGGACATGGGCGGGCGGACAGATCCCACAGGGGACTCCGATGTGGTGGGCTGGACATTGGTCTATTGGTGAAGTGGTCATCATGTCAGATTGTCGATCTGAAGTCCGGGGTTCAATTCCCCGATGGACCGAAAAATGAAACGACGACCTATTTCAGCCATTTAGGTTATTGTTTCACATGGGGATATGACCGGAGACAGCATCGGGACGGACTGTAAATCCGCTGGTTAACCACGCAAGGTGCAAGTCCTTGGATCCCCAAAGCCACTTCGTGGCATCTGAGATCTTTTGTAATCAGGAGCGTGGAAACAAATTGGTGAAGTTACTTGTCTTATAAACAAGGCATGTGAAGGTTCAAGACCTTCCGCTCCTAACTTGCCCCTGACGAGGGGACCGTACCCTGCCCCGCGCGACCCGAAAGGAGCGTACCATGGGGGCCGAATCGTAAGTCGGAATTCATTCGTGCGAAGCGGGATTGGCACGAAGGTTCACGCAGACCTGACTGCGGAGGTGAAAGCCGAAGGTGCCGGTCGAGGAGTCGGGCAGATCAATTGCCGATCGACTTCATTCCGGAATAAAACCGGTACCTTTCTCATAACAGAGTGGCGAAACAGGTAAACGCGTCCTGCAATGGCGGGATATCCGTAAGATATGGAGGTTCGAATCCTTCCTCTGTTAGCCTTGTCCGATAACCCCTGGATAGTCGGACAGCCGTCAGTCCTTGTGCGGGAGGAACAGGGCCCCGGACGTGGACGGCAGGTTGGTCAGAAGCCGGCACGTGATGTGCCTTTTCAAGAGACCTCGTTTCCGTTACCTGCATTGTCTGTGACAAGTCAAAAGACGGATTTTTTTTTGTTTTGCAAGGAGATTTGTGGTGCCGGAATGTTTGAGTAAAACAGTTCTCAAGACTTTCTTTGAAATCGAAGGCTTCAAGCCTCTGGAATAAAGGAGAATAAAATGAGCACAAGATGCCTTATCGGAATTACGGAAAACATTGAATCAAACAAAATGACCTGTGTGTATTGCCAACATGACGGATATCCGGACGGAGTCGGTGTCGATCTTCACCGTCATTATGACACAGAAGAGAAGATCAGAAAAATGATGGAAGGCGGAGATATGTCCGCCCTCAGGTCAACACCTGAAAAATGCGATTATTACAATGAGGAAGATTCTGCTGCGTCACCCTGCATGATAAAACTGCCACTTGGAAAAACCGACATCGAATATTGCTATGCCTTTGACCTGTCAACCTCGATCTGGTGGGTTTGGACGGTTTATAAACAGAGCCTTGAAAAGCTTTCTGATGTTCTGAAAGAACTGAAGGTTCTGTAAGAAAAGTTCCGACGCATATCAATCTATATATGACAAAAGCCTCCTCGGAGGCTTTTTTTTGTTCAGGCATGTTAACGTTGAGAGAGTTTGGTGTTATTTCGTTTTCCGTGTTTTCGGATGAAATCAATTCGTCCGAATTCTGTTTTCTTTCAACTCTTTATATGGTCGGAAAATACAGTATGGTGTTATTTTGGAATTGATATAATTCAGCTGAAACGAAAAAAAGGCCTCAACGGCCTTTTTAGTCCTTTTCCCCGATATAGCAATAAGACTGGGGTGCTTTCGAGATTCCGTAATCCTGAAGAGACCTCGGGGTGTCATACCTTCTGACATTGCAGAGCCTGAAGGCTATTGCGATGTCTTTTCCGGAAAAATAGGAATCGTAAAATTCTTTGTCAATTCCGGATCCGGCTTTTGTGATGTTCCAGATGATCTCCGGATTTCCCACCCGTATGAACTCTATTTCCGCCTCCCCCACAACCTTCATTACGGGAGAGGTTTCATAGATGACCATTGTGCTGAAGTTTCTCTTCGGCTCGGCTTTCCGGTATTCATAGACCTTGGTGCCTTCGAATATCTTTTCGGCATATTCGGGTCTTATGGAAAAAAGAACCTTGCGCATCTTTCATTCCTCACAACAAAAGAAAATCAATCACGTAATCGGCGACATTGGGATAATCGTGCTCGTAATCCATGTCTTCGATCACAAACGAAAATCTTACAATCGGATTCCCGGCGTGGGTGTTGTACAGAATAAAATCGATTACGGGATATTCCTCGCCGTTTTCCCCGTTTACCACCAGGGTATTCTTATTTCCCACCAGAGTGTACGCAAATTTGTGTTTTTCCGCAAAGGCAAGAGCCTGTTCGGTGTTGCCCATCGGGGGATATGATGCCGCCTTCAGGCCATTGTCCCGCAATTTGGAAGCTATTATCTCACTCAGCCTGTACGGAAAATTCTTTATGGAGACGAGAGTGGATCCGCTTTCATATTCACTCGGAGATATCGTTGACCAGACAAGATTCTTGATGTCCGTCTCCGATTCCTCGGTCCGGGCTGTTTTTGACTGTGTGGCACAGCTCACCATGCAAAGCAGGGCTGCAAACAATACAAGGACGAAAAGTGCTCTCTTCATAGTTGTGCCTTGAAATCCTTCTTAATGTCCGGTATATGGAATTATCTGTCCCAATGCTTCATCAAGGGCTTTGTCCAGAGCTCCCTGGGCATTCAGGAGCAGCGTCGAATACTCTCCTTCGCAAACATAGAGAAGCGTGTCTGAAGCCTTGTCGTACACCGCAACCGAAACCCTTGAATATGAGGAGTCGGACTTGTTCTCGACAATGGCAATGCAGTCTGCCTCGCTTTCCTGAACGATTCTATAGCCCCTTGCCGAGAAGGCGGCCTTGATCTTCTCCCTGTTTTCCACGTTGGAGAGATTTATGGACTCGGAATATACGTAGGGATGAACATCCTTGTCATATCCCGAATACCAATAACCCGTATCGGTCACGGATTGTGCTCCTGTGTTGTAGGTGATTGCAATCTTCTCTGTTTTAGGACCGATTGCAGAATAAATCTTTACGCCGGATGAGGCGCAGGATACAAGCAGCACCGCTGCCACGGCAAAAACCAAACCAAATGCAATTTTCTTTTTCATGATATCAATCATACTCCATTTTAAAAACAAACAGAAGATGCCGTGCGTTACTGTTTTTCAAAACAAACCGATTCCGAACCAGTTTTCTCCGGAAACCGAATCCCTCGGGTCAATCGAAAGAACCTTCTGTTTCCCTTCCAGGGTCACAATGCATTCAAGTTTGTCGAACGACCACCTGAGCTCCCATGCGTCACGGCCGTCTTCCAGAAACATCTCATCAAGCTCCGGCACCGTCGCAGGAACAAGGCTCTCGCCGTCGTGAACATACAGAAACTGATATTCTGTCGACCCCATAGGGTAGACAACCCACCTATATGTTGCTCCGTCAAGGTTCCTTGAGACCCTGAACAGAACGTTTTCTGTGTCTTTGGGCTGCTTCTCGATCTGATAGTATTTCCAACGGACGTTGAGGGTTTGATAATCCTCGCCTTTCCCCTTCTTGAGTGTAACCTCCGCACTTTGCCAGGAATACGGAAAACCGTTTCTGTCGGTTCCTTCGAGATAAATGCCGTATGGCCCCGGTGTCAGGGACTCGAAAAGAAAATCGATTCTCTCTCCGGTCTTCCCGGAGGTTTTTCCGTCGGGACCGGTTATCGTGCATCTCCACGTCAGATCCGAACGCGGGGACATTCCGCTTACACGGAGATAGGAGCTGTCATATCCGGGGGTATAGAAATCACAGGACACCGCCACCAGACATATAAGAACAGACAACAATATAAAACCTTTTCTCTTCATGACATTATTATATCTTTGTTTGAATGGGCAGAGTAACCAGTCTCCGAAAAATGTTCTCAGATCATTGTCCGGGGTCCACAAAGACGGAAGATCGCCTGTAGTCCACATCGTCAGGAAGAACTATCAGAATGCAGAACTGCTTCCTGACGGTCGTGACACGATATACCGGAACCTTGTAGGCGACATCGTTTATATACAGGGTGCCCGTTTCGGGAATGGTGCCCGGCCAGTCAGGCAGATCCGAAATCACAATACGGCCTCTTGTGGTGTCGTTGTTGACGGACGCGAACGGATAGTGGTCTTTTGCTGCATAATCTCCATAGTGGATGAAATGCGCGACAGCCGTTTCCTCGTGGCCGTTCAGACTTACCGTCATCTCATATGCTTCGCTCAATCCTGCGGCCGCACACGGAATCATCGAAACAAAAACCAAAACAAGAAAAAAGATTGTTCTTCTGGACACGTTCTTCCTCCGGGCTTAAATTCAACGCACTCTTGCCGGAGTCATACGGGTTCTTTCAACTCTCTCGCGAAAGCTTTTCATCGCAGAACTCAGTTCGTCCGAACTCACATGAGTTATGATCTTATCCGAATTCTCTCCGGCTGTGGTTGAGACTTTCATATTATCATAGCCATGATAGTCTGTGGAAGCGGTTGTCCAGAGATTGGGGTCTTTCAGGTCTCTTCCGATGAATCTTTCTTTCGTGTCTTCGGAAACGTCTATCACCCCTCTCTGCTCCCTTGCGCGACGGGTCTCACGGGAAAGGAGATGACTCTTCACCTTCTCGTATCTCTCTGCCGCCTTTTCCTTGTTCTCCTCGTCTTTCTGGAGTTTGACCATCTGCGTGAAATACGGGGCGATTCCCAGGGCGTCCGCCTTCTTCTCTTTCGCCATATTGTCGTAATAGGCATCGTAAAGCCCGTGGTCGGAACCCAGAACCCTTTCGGTCTGTGACAGGAATTCCTTTTTGGTCCATTCCGTCTTGTTCAGAATCGCGTTGAATTCCCTTATAGAGCATTCACCTGTATAGACCTTGTCCATGCAGCAATCGAGAATGACCTTCTGCCTTTCCTTTGAAAGGGTCTGAAACGAATTGAGAGCGGCCCTGGCCTGTTTAGCTCCTTCGCTGTGATAGAGGTTGTGGTCGTTTCTCTTGCGCCTCTTCGTGGAAAGGCTGAACCATGTCGTCTCATCGTTGTCTTCGGGAATCAGACGGTTTGCCTTTTTCGTGTGAGACTGGAAGGTTTCTCCGTATATGGAAATCTTCTTGTTTCCTATATAATGCATGCCGTCATCGATGTTGTAGCGGAGATCCTTGCACAGATGGGCCTTTGATTCTTCTGATGAGAAAGCAAGCTCCACCCAAGGCGGAAGACCTGCAAAGTTTATTTTCTCAACCGTCGGGGGAAGAACAATGGTCTTCGTCACACCGTTTTTTGCCTGTCCGAAGTATGTGTTTCCTATGGATGTCACACCAATGGGCAACGCGACGGTCTTGCCCGGCACATCCAGGTTGATTGCCTTGAGCTCTCCGTTGCGAACGATCATGCGGCTGTTTTCAAAACTGAGGGTGTTCTCAAGGACTCTGTCAAGCTTGCCCGCCTTTTCCTTGAGCTTTTTGGTAAGCTTGCGCTCTGTCTTGGATATGCCCCTGCGTTTTCTTATCAGGTCGATTGCTGTTGTTCCTACAAAATAGGCGTTGGTTATTGCCGGAAAGGTATAGAACAGTCTTCCGTTCGAAAAAAGGAAGTCCAGGGCCGGTTTGAGGGCCTGCGGCGCGTTCTGAACGAAATCCATTAATCCGGGCCTGGCACAAAGCGCAATGATGACTCCCGCAAATGTTGCAAAGGCGAATCCCCCGAGGGTGACCAGGATGTTATGACCGGGTCTTCCGTATTTGTAGTTCTTCTTTATCTGCGCGATGCGCTGGAAAATCTCTTTCGCTTTCTTGGTGTTTTCGTCTGCCATTTCAGTTATCTCTCCCACGGATCCCTGCCTGATCCGAACCCCATTCTCTTTTCGGGCGATATCGTGTAGTTTGTCGTTTTTTTGTTTGCGGCTTTCTTCTGCATCTTGCGTTGTTTTTCAATAAGCTGTTCCACGCATCCCACAGATGCCTCTTTGAGAAACCAGACGTCGACATCCGAAAGCCTGGGAAATCCCTTGACGCTGAGCGACTCGAGAACATCCGGAGAAAGGACTTTTCTGACCATTCCGCCTTTTCCGGATACGTAGACGGATGCTTTCTTCTGTTCCGGAAGGGCTGTGATGTGACAGATTCTGGGTTCGTTCGGAAAGCCGGAAACCGCGCAGCTGAGCTGGAGGTTTCCTTCCGGTGACACCGTAAAAACCCAACACGGAATGCTTGTGATGTCTCCCGGCCTCTGAAGGTCGAGTTCATCCTCTTTCATCTTTGAAAGTTTTTCCGCTGTATCTCTTTTGAGGCCTTTTCCTACAAGGGTTTCAACCTCTACCGATTTATTGATTAAGTCTTCGAACCTCATATGCGGTCCTCCTTGCGCATCTGTTATGGTTCGCAAAAACAGGAAGGCGAAACCGAATCAAGTCACAAATTTGTAGTTGAAAAATGGTAAAATGGAATAAATGTCACAAAAAATGTGACAACATTCCATTTTGTGCGTGACAACATGTCACAAAAAAAAAGATTCCTGCGGTTTATAAAACATCTGTTTTTTTGTTTTTCGAGATCGGAATTTACAAATAACGTCAAAAAAAACGGACGAAAACCCTGCTAATTTAAAACCCTTATTTGTAAATTGAATCGGATTTTTTAACCGGAATGTCGATAGATATCGTTTAATTTGTTGCTGTATATGGGAATATATAAAGGTAGCTACATTTGCTGCGCCGGCACGGATAACAGCCAGGCTTCTGATTGTATTTTTGAGCTTTCTATACTGTCTTTTTTGAAATAGCCAATACCAACAAATGTAGCGTGACAATTCAAAGTGACACAGCCTACATTCGGGTCCCAAAGTGAAACAGGACTGAAAATTTCGGTCCTGTTTTTGTTTGTTTTCGGGCTGTTTCGTGACAATTGATGTGACACAACCCCTCAAAATGACAATCGATATGAAACAGACCTGTGCGAATTGGCCCCGAAAACACCCCGTTTTTCGTGCAAAAAGTGACAATTGATCTGAAACAGCCTAGAAAAAGGCACAAAAAGGGACCATCAATCGTACCACAAGCTGGAATTCCTATGTCACATCATTTGGCACGTTTTCGGGAATCAATCTGTTTCACATCAATTGGCAGGAAATTCAAGGTGTTTTGAGGTTTCTGTTGCAGTATGAATTGTCACAAAATTCGCCAAATCCTCATTATTCTTGAGTTTCTGTCGCATTTTGAATTGTCAGCTACGGGCCATGGATCTCGATACCTGTCAAATCTGGCAGAGCGACTGAAATCAGAATCCGAATTCAAGTCCCAGCCCAAGAAACGGGTCTGCAACGTGCCATGTCCATTCGTCATGCATGAGGTCTTTCTTCAAGGCGTCTCCTGCCTGTCGGGTAAGCAGCATACAACCACCCGTGACATACAGTCTTATGGATGTCGGACCTGCAACCACGAAGCCTTCCGGGAGAACCGAAATGCCGGCAGAGATACTTGCACAGGGACAAACGCAGTCAACTATCCTTTCATTCCCGGCATCCGGAGACGGGTCTATGTTGGTCATTCTGTCGACGCACCACCTGGAGATTCCTGCGTGTATGTCCACAGACAGCTTGACAAAACCGAAATCATGTCCGAATTCTCCTCCAACCATCCAGATTCCGTAATTCCGTCTCATCCGGTAGGAATCCGTGATTGCTCTGCCTTTACCCGGATAACCTCCGGAATACAGACATCTGAACGATGCCGAAAACCATTTGTCTGCATTCCATGCGATATCCGTACCGTAGAAATCTATAAAACCCGTCATCATGGTCTTGTAAAGACGGAAGTCGATTTCCGTTCTCTCCCACGAACGTTCGGAGAACTTCTCGGGATCAACGGCAATCACTCCGTAGCCCCTTCCTGTGGAGGGTGAGAACCTGAAGGAAAAAGACATCAATCCGAGATTATACCCGAATCCGAGACCGAATCCCGATACGCTTCCTGTCCAGAGCCTGTCGATTCTTTCGTCTCCCTGTTTGCGCCAGACATAATCCGCACATACAAAACCGTCGACTCCGTGAAAGGAAACCTGCCCTGACAGGGATGTTCCCGTAAACAAGGATGTCATCGCATATCCTCCGGATATCGATGCTTTCACCGAGACCGCTTTCTCGGAAAACCACAGGGATTCAACTGCAACGGCAGCTTCCGGAAACGCCTGCATCTTTTCGGGATATGGAAGATCTACTTCGGGAATTCCGAAGAATCTGTGAATGATGTTCTGGCTTGCCTGGCCTGCAAACTTTCCCTTGAGGGACAGACCTCCGAATACCCTGCCCGAAAGCAGCACCGGCAGTCTTGCCGGGTCGGGAAGGTCAAAATTCCACAATGCTCCGATTTCTGTCGTGTCGTAACGTCCTTTGTGAAAGAAGTCTCCTTTTCCGCTGCCCCTGTCCGTAAAACTGAACATGTCCGCAAAAACCGATATGCCGCGGCCGATATCCTGCGTGTACCCGATCGACCACGTCAGAAGGTCGTCATCGTTTTCCGAGAGACCCATCGACCATGTGTCGTTTCCTATTTTCAGGGACGATGCGAATACAGAGGCTGCTATGATCATTGACAACAACAAGGCGAAAAAGCGCTTCATTTTGTTTCTTTAAAACGGTTCCATCTGATGGGTATCTTTTCTGTGTGGCTGTTTGACGCTTTCTTTTTGTTTCGTCTCTTGTTTCTTCGGGCCTTTCTTCGGGCGAAGCAACGGCATCTGTTTCCTGAATTCTTCGATAAGGCGATCTGCTTCTCCGGGTTTGAAATCAACGAAATCGACACCTTCCCGTGTCCAGCCTTCTTTCATTATCACTATGTCTCCGACAATCCGATGCCTGTAAAGACCGCTTCCGGTCGCGTTGTCCGGAAGTCCCATGCTGATTCCGTTGTCATTGACAAGCATGACGTAGTCCGTAGTCCTTAATCCAGCCGGTTTGACTCTTTCGACAAAACCGCCGCCAACGTGTTTCTGGAGTTCTGAAAGAACATTCCCGAATGGCAGTTCTATTTTCTCGATTGTATTGTCTGTAGTTATCTTGATTCCTTCCATGCTCGCTCCTCCATATCCGTTCCTTTGTCATATATACTTTGTCCCTGCTTTTCTGCGAAATCGAAAAACAGGGACAATCCTTTAAACATGTGAAGCCGGATTTATCAAAAAAATGATTAATCGTTTGTAAATCGGTGTTCTGTCATCTGTCTGTTCCGTGACCGCATCTGAGGTCGTGCATCTTTGCCGTGAAGGAGGGGATGATCTCTTCGATTATGTGACCTCCTGTGCGGTTGCAGTGAACCCTGGTTATTTCGCCATCCAGGGAAACGTCGAGCTGTGCAAGGTCCTTTCCGTCAAGAAAGTAGGCAAAGACGTGGGATGTGACGGAAATTCTGACGGCAGGCGTCGGAACGGGCATGCCTTCCCATCCCGTCCGCAGAACCGGCTGCGGATCGTCTGCCGGAAAAACCTTTTCGGCCGTTGCATTGAGAAGATATATGGTGCCCATGACATTTGATTCTTTTCTCAGGTCTTTTCTGTGGAAGGCCCCGGAAACCGGATCGAAAACATATGTGTTGCAGATTCCGTTTCTCTTTACAAGAAAGCGGTTTCCTGTTCCGATCACCGCTTCGACCACTTCTCTTCTTTTCATATGCGCCCTCCTTAATCAACCCTTCTGAGTCCGTCGCAGCAATAGGCGCCCAGGCCTTCCGGCTTGAGGAACGCACACGGGGTCTGGCCTATCATCTTCAGTTCGACAATCTCGAAGACTTCTCCCTTGTGGGACTTTGCCTCTGCATACCTGTCGGTCAAGACAACCTTATCGCCTTTCTTCAGATGTGTCGCCTCAAGTCTTCTGTCCGAAGGATCCGGACAATGTCTGATCTCGTCCTTGCAGACCCTTTTGTCCGGTCCTACCACAAGGGCGTGCGGATGGCCGAAAGAAATGCGCCTGTTCAGAAGGCTGAGTCCGTCAGACCATGTACACCCCTCTTCGTGGAGCCTTTCAAGTGCGTCGCGATATTCCTTTTCTGTGTAAACCTTGATATATCTCGTTTCCATATTTACTCAAACTCCTTTTTCTGCGTTTTTTCCCTGCTTTTGTGCGAGGGACAGTTGTCAAGACATCTGCCCTTGCATTCCTTCTCGAGAACCGACATGTCGCAGCCCGATTCCAGAAAAGCCATTGTCATTGCGTGATTGATGCGGTTGCCCAGATGGCAATACACAAGACCCCACTCATCCTCGTCCAGGTCTTTCCCTATGATGATGTTCAACCCTTCTCTCAGGCGGGCCCGGTATTCCCTGTTTCTCCATTCGCTTGAATAGACTATTCCCTTGTTCGCCGTCCTTGAACAGAACTCAAGGACTTTTGCCTGGGCATCCTTTACGCTTTCAACCGAGGAGAGGTTGATGTATACGTTTCCCTTGATCTCGAATATGAAATCATTTGAGGAATTGATGAACCCGTCGGGGAACGCCCTGAACAGAAGCTGAAGATATTCCGGTTGTTTTGCGTCCATGTTTTCTCCTATTCCAGATAGTTACGGTTGAATTCCTGCATGAATTTCCCGTGTCCGTATTTCTGTTCGAACCTTGCCTGGGCGTCTTTCTTCAGACGGAGATCAAGTTCCCTGTTTCCGCCGTGCACCCCGTACGGAATGGATTCGTGATGGGTTCTGCAAAGGCGTACCTTAAGGCCCCATTTCTCACTCTTCGACCTGTACGGGCCGAAGAACACATGGTGTATTTCCGTACCGTGGCGACCGCAGACATAACAGATGTCGTTTTCCGGAAAAAGAGATTTCGAATACTTCAAAATATCATCTCCGGCTTGATGTTTCTCTTGAAGAAGGGCCTGCGGAGTGTTTTCCCGTCCACCTCTATCGATTCGGTCTCTTCCACAACCTTCTCCAGACGGTCCCAATCAATCTTGAAGACACCTCCCTCTTCCACTTTCTTCAGACGATCCCTGGTCTCGTCGCTTATATACAGGAATGTCCCCTCTTTCTTGAGGGGGCCGATGTTCACGGGCTTGAGAATCCTGAAGGCCTTTCTGTAGTCGTTCGATGTCCTGGGAATCTTTTCCCATTCGTGGTCCGTGATGACTTTCGAATTCGGAAATGCATACTCTATCGTTACGGGAAACGGCAGTTTCTCTTCGGGTGTTGTTCTCTTCTTCATGTCAATGAGAAGTGAGACATATTCCGGAAGCTGCGTGAACTCTTCATGGAGGCTGGACCCGTAAATCATGTTGAACCGCCTGAGGTGGCCGATGATTGTCTGTTCGTGGAGGTATATCTGCCTGAGACCGGAATAGTCCTCGAAATCAAACCAATGCTCCATCGGGAGCACTTCAAGACCACCGTGGTTTTCCACTTTGCGGAAGCTCTCCAATACAATTCTTTCCGAATCGTCTTCCTTGAAAGTCTCGACAAGTTCTCTCATGATAAAATCGCTATAGTCGTATTTACCTTTGGAAAAAGTAGAAGAATCTACGCTCCTGTCGCGTCTGCCGTCATAATCCTTGAGCTTCAGAATCAGATTGTCACCTTCGACCCGGTATCCGTTACAGAGAAGACACAGGCACATGAATCCCGACGATGTGGCTATCTTGATCCTCATGGCGTCGGCGGGGGAAAGGTTCTCCGGCTTCTCCCTCAGCAGTTTCAACACCTCTTCGTCAAGCTCAAGAACCGAAAGGGGAAGCGTGATGAGTATCTGGATGTCTTCCGGCTTGCTTTCCATTGAAAAACGGTCGCCGCTGCCCGCCTTCTTCGGTCTGTCTGGATTGTAATAGTCGGTTATGCGCAGGCTGTCCCCGAAATAGCCGCCGAAATCACCGGTAACCTTGTCCTTCCGGGGAAGAAAATCGGAAAGGTCGTTCTTTCCGCTTCTGATGAGGGTCTCGACATCCGGGGGCCATCTGAAACCCGGGGCATAATAGAAGCCTTTGTCGTCAGGATAGAACCTGTAAGCGGAATAATCGTAGCGTTCTGTTCCGAAAGGCCTTTTTCCGGTATCCACCGCTCTTATCTTCACGTATTTCCTTGAGGCAGTGACATTGTCAATATGTTTCAGAATCCCTGTGAGGGTGAGGCTTTCGGTCTCTTCGATTTTCGTAATATCCGTCGTTTTCATAATCCGGTGTCCTTTATATGTAATTATATCACGTATTGAGGGGCCGGGACATCAGATCGTGAACATCGGGAAGAATCTTGCGAAGGAGTTCTTGCCGGCCGGCTCCCATTCGCCCGTGCCGTTGAACCACATCCATGCACCGTACCGGTCGTATTCCTCTGATGACCAAACGGGATCACCGGTCTTCAGATCAGGCATTGCAGACAGAAGAAGGTCCACCTCATCCCTGCTTCCGACAAAAGTCCCTTCGGGAACGCTTTCCCAGACCGTGTCGACATCGATGCTTGTATCAAGGGCGAGTCTTGTATTCGTCCTTCCCGCTCCCAGTCCCTGGAAAACCGCTCCGGAGGCAACGTCGAATGCTCCCCACATGTATGCGCCGGCGGCCGCATCATCCGAAAGGACGTAGAACCTGCCGTAGTACGGGGTGCCTGTTATCTCGATGTATTTCGCATTCAGGAGGTCTTGTGTCGACCACGGCGACGGAATCTCGTTCTTTGCAACGTCGTAAAGACGGTACTTTGCACCGTTGTTGCTGCGGCTGTCATAGAAAATCGTTCCGTTTATCGGTACCGGGTCGGTTCTCTCCTCTTCCTTGGAAACGGCATGGAGATGCGTCGTCTTCCTCAACCGTGTGAGATATGTGTTCGCATAAACCGAAATGGTTTCGTCGCCGTCAAGCCATTTGTCAAAGATTCTTCCCTCTTCCGTTATGGCGGAGATCGAGACAGATGCACCGTCTCTGAAGATTCCCTCTCCGTAGGCGTTCATTATGCCTTCGTCATGGGAAATCGTGAGCGTCCACCATTTCAGGTTCAGGACGACGGGGTTTCCTTCCGACACGGAAACTCTTCCTATGCGGTAATTGTCGGTATACAGATCATATTCTCCGTATCCTACACTCTCCCATGTGACGCTGCTGCCGGTGACCGTTGCCTCGGTCATCGGATACACATCGTCTCCGGATCTCAGCTCCGCTGTCATTCCGTGTCCGGTCCAGGGCTGGTCGTCAAGAAGGAAATTGATTGTCACACTTTCAGAGGCCTGTTGCCAGAGAACGCTTACGGCAACGTCGCCATAGCTTCCCGGCGACAGCTTTATGAAACCGTCCTCGTAAATCACAGATCCTTCGCCCTCGGGTTTGGAGACCGAATAGCCTGTCGCCGCATAGCCGTGCCGCAACGGGGCTTCCATGGTGAACCACTGTCCGTATTCTCTGTCTTTCGTGTATTTTCCCGGCATGATACGACCGGGAACGTGATATTCTCCGGAAAAGGACAGGCTGTATTCGATGGGTTTCGCCATAGCCGTAAGAACCATCTTCCTTGTGATTTCAAACGAATCTTCCTGCAGCGTAGAGAACACCTCGTCGCCCTTCATCCAGGAATCGAAGGCAAAACCGCCTTCCACCTGTGCGGAGATCGCGACTTCGGTGCCCTTGACGACCTTTCTGTCTTCGGAGACCTCCGTTATTCCGTCGGATGCCCTGAGGGTCAGGGTGTAGATGTCCGCATGATAGACCGTGGTGGTTCCGAGCACGACATCCGCCGTGCCGAATATGTATTCCCCCGCCGATATCAGATATGTGCCTGTCGGAATGTCTGCAGCTTCAAACCGTCCGTCTTTGAGTTCGCCTATTTCCCAGGCCTCATCGCTTCTCGCGGATACCTGTGTTCCGTCCGGAAGGTCTTCGTCGTCGCACCTCGCGATCACGACGAGGCCGCCCGTATCCTTTATCCATGAGGCCGTGAGATATACGTCGTGCTTCATGATCCTTTGCGAGAAGTTGAACGGCTTGCCGTCTTCCATCCAGCCCGCAAAGACGTATTCGGGTCTTTCCGGATCTGTAGGCGGGCCTATGACGGTTCCCGAGATGACGGTCACGGAAAACACCTGCTGTCCGTTTGCCGGATCGAAATATACGGTATATTTTTCTTCTGCGAACAAATGCTCTGTCGCGTCTCCGTTGCAGGAGACGAAAACAAGGGCACAGACAACAGCAAGAAGAAAGAGAATCCGTTTCATTACAGTTTGATTCCGATTGCCGCCGTGGGCATTATCCTTTGCGTGATATATGACGCTTTGCCTTCCTGGGGGACAAATGTTACTTTCCCACCAAGTTCTGCCATGAAAACGTCAGAGATGTTGAATTCCGCAAAGATTCCCGCACCAAGCATCTGGCACATGCTTGACTTTGATTTGTATCTGATGATGTCAAGGCCGTAAAACAGGTCAAACCTGACACCGAACCTTCCTGTGGTAGCCATTCCGGCATGAAGAAGGATGTCTGTCGAGCTGTAATCATTCACATCATAAACCGAGTTTGCGGTATATGAGGCGGAAAGTCCGAACTGAAGGAAGGAAACACAATAAAGGCTTTCCATTCCCGCCGAAAAGCCGTTTGTCTTCTTGATTCTTGTGTTTGCCTCATCACTTGAGCTGATGTCAAGGAAAACAGGATAAGATGCAAATGCCTTCACTATGAAATGCTTGCTGCCGCTTTTTGTCTTTATTGCCGGCTGAAGGACAATATGTTCTTTCTCTTCTTCTGCGGCAGGAGCGGAATCGGTTTGAAGCTCGTCTGTTTCCGGCAATATCTGCTCCCGGGAAGGCAATTCAGAATCTTCGGAAAGCTGTGGTTCCTCGGTTGTTTCGGCCTGCTCTCCGATGTCTTCGGGTTGCTCTTCGGAATCCATCGTTTTTTCCTTATTGAGCTGCAATATCGCTCCTGTTTGGCTTGAAAACGTTTTTATATCCGGGTCGGAGGCACTTAAGGTCGAAGCACCCATAATGAGAAATGTAGCTATCAGAAAAAAGAAAAACGTTTTATTTTTCATGATATTGAGTATATCACGTATTACAGGCTTGGGGAACATGCATTTTCCTCTGTTTTTTTGCTTCAACCCACGCATCCTACGGGATGCGGCGATGACTTTTTCATCTGCTGCGGCGTCTTCAATGCTTCAACCCACGCATCCCATGCGGGATGCGATAATTGACGATATTTCAAAGACCATAGACCGACAGTTTCAACTCACGCACCATGTAAGGGGTGTAATCATAATCAAATGTCTTCTTTGTAAAATCATCTGACCTTCAACCCGCGCATCCCTCACGGGATGCGATGAAAATCATCTTGATCGGGTTAATTATGTTACGATTGCTTCAATCCACGCATCCCAGGGGGATGCGATTCCCAAATTCTTGGTTCCTGTCGTTGTACGGGCTTTAACCCACGCATCCGAGGATGCGATTTGTTGAAGTCTTCTCCTACGCCAACCGTACTGTAGCTTCAACACGCGTACCCCTTGTGGGATGCGATTGCCATTTAGGTCGAGGTCGTCGAATATCTTGTCGCTTCAATACACGCATTCCTCACGGAATGCGACTACATCAGATGTGTGTTATGCACTACTACTTCAACCCGCGCATCCCTTGTGGGATGCGATTTTGGGGAACCAACCGATGAAGATGTTGAATATCTGCTTCAACTCGCGCACCCCAGGGGTGCGATATCCATTTGAAATATAATCATTCTATCGCCACCAAGCCAATGTTTCAATACACGCATCCCTCGGGATGCGATTCTCTTTTTTCCTTCCTTAAAATGCTGATGTATGTTTCAATCCGCGCATTCCATGTGGAATGCGATTCCGTTGATCCCGGCTGCGACAAGACGGCTGTTGCTTCAACCCACGCACTCCTTGCGGGATGCGATTTGTTCTAGATTTCCACTCGGGTGATTATGAGCTATGCTTCAACACACGCATCCCTTCCTGGATGCGATTCCCTATCAGAGAAGGTCGGCATGGCATTACAGCTGCTTCAACACACGCACCCCAAAGCCTCGCGGAACCTAATGGTCACCGTGGTTTTTGGGAATGCAGTTACACGAGCTTCAACTCACGCATCCCTCGCAGGATGCGATATTCCACGTTCAATGTCTCTTTGTTCCTGTCGGGATCGCTTTAATCCGCGCATCCCTCGCGGGATGCGACTGAATCTCCGGGTGAGAGCAGATTTGGTGACAGGGCTTCAATACACGCATCTAGGGATGCGACATTCGGATCGCGAAATTTATGGCCTGAATACGAGCTTCAATCCACGCATCCCGGGGATGCGATGATCACATAGGTTTTTCCACTATGTGAGGGAGCGCTTCAACACACGCATCCCTCGCGGGATGCGATGTTTCCGGCTTTATAGGCTTTTTCAACGAGGGCGCTTCAACACACGCATTCCTCGCGGGATGCGATCGCTTGAAAGAAAGATGATTGTGACACTTTACAAGCTTCAATCCACGCATCCCCTCTTGGACTCCGTTAGACCTTTGCGGGCCCGACATTATCCTTGAAGGATGCGATTCATGGTAAATTCATGCTACGGGAAAACAGCGCAGCTTCAACTCACGCATCCCAAGGGATGCGAATATTCCGTGCAACCAAACCAATGTTTCAATACACGCATCCCACGGGATGCGATACTATAGGTTTGGTCTTGTGTTTATCGACACGATACTTCAACCCATGTTCCTTGCGGAATGTAGTCTAGTCCATCCTTCTATTGCTTCAATTCGCGCACCCCTTGCGGGATGCGATATTTCATGTGTGCCGTTTAGGGTCACGATGCCGCTTCAACCCTCACATTCCTGAGATGCGATCTGTCGTACCATCTTCAGCATAATCCCTGCTTCAACCCACGCATCCCTTGTGGGATGCGATGGTTTTTCACGACATCGTAAGCGACAATTTGTTTCAACTCACGCACTCCTTATGGTGTGCGACATCCATTTAGGGATATAACCATTCTACTGCAACCAAGCCAATGTTTCAATACACGCATCCCTTACGGGATGCGATTTTCTGGTTCCAGTAGCACCGATGACAAGAGTAACGCTTCAACCCACGCATCCCCCAAGGGATGCGATTCGTAAAATTGCACGCACATACTTCGACGTCACTCTTAAATCCGCGCATCCCTTGGGATGCGATTTTGCCAACAACTGTGAATATTACGAGTATTTCGCTTCAATTCACGCATCCCTCTCGGGATGTGATCCTTTGTCACGAAGTAACTGTCGCTCATCACGGCGTTTCAACTCACGCACCCCAGGGAGGGGTGCGATTTGAGAAATATCTCGATCTCAACATTGGCAACATGCTTCAATCCACGTATCCCTCACAGGATGCGACATGAGATTTCGGAATATCTTCTTCACGGAGCTCGTTTCAACCCACGCATCCCTTCGGGATGCGATAGCTCCTTCTACGTTCTGACATATCTAAGACGAGGCTTCAACTCACACATCCCGAAGGATGCGACAACTGCAATATTCTCATACGCTGTAAAATATTAGCTTCAACCCACGCATCCTGTGAAGGATGCGATACCTCATCAATCGTATTGTGCTTTCGGCACAGCAGCTTCAATCCACGCACCCCTTATGAGATGCGATTTAAGAACAAGAAGAGAAAAGGTCTCTACGTAACGCTTCAATCCACGCATCCCGGGAGGGATGCGATACGACAAAGCTCATCTCCACTGCCATATCCTTGTGCTTCAATCCATGCATCCCAAGGGGATGCGATAAACCCTATTATCAAATTTTCAAATCCAAATAAGCTTCAATTCATACATCCCTCGCGGGATGCAATTTTATCTATTTCAGACCTAGATAGTCTTGCTTCGCTTCAACACACGCATCTCAAGGAATACGACTTGACTGCAAAGATCTCCGGAAATGTCTATCGCATTTCAACTCATGTATCCTTCGCGGAACCTAATGGTCGCCGTGGTTTTTGGGAATGCAGTTACACGAGCTTCAACTCACGCATCCCTTGGGGTGCGATGGGGGGGGCTGACTATAGCCATATACAAGGAAGGGCTTCAACTCACGCATCCACAGGGATGCGATTATAACGTTCCAGGTTGGAAGCCTCCGAAAGTTTGCTTCAACTCACGCACCTCTCGCGAGATGCGATGAACGCACGTCTGAATGTCGCCCCCGTTATATGGCTTCAACCCACGCATCCCATAAGGAATGCGATATGTCTTTCGACCAGCGGCGATGTCTGCCGACTTTGTTTCAATTCACGCATCCCTTGCGGGATGCGATATGAGATGAACCTCCATAGCTGAATGATATGTTACTTCAATCCGCGCATCCCTCGCGGGATGCGATTTCTGTACGGGGCATCAGGGGCAGTCTCAAAGTCACTTCAATCCGCGCATCCCTTGCGGGATGCGATACCGATTAAAGGACGAGGGTATTGGTGTAGTTTCGCTTCAACTCACGCATCCCTCGCGGGATGCGATTAGTCCTTGGATTAATCAACTATTTCGACGTCGTGCTTCAACTCACGCATCCCTCGCGGGATGCGATATGTTTGTGGGCGGAATCAAACCGATCTATGCTTCAATACGCACATCATACAGGACTCATGACTCCCTGTACAACGTGACCACGATATTTCCGAAACGTTTTTACGCGACTATCGTGGCTGGATATGCCTGCCTACTACAGGCGCTGCCGATTTACCTCCTGCACCGAAGCCCCGGGAATTTCCCGGGGTCTTCCCTTTTCTAATATCATGAAACCGATTGGAAATCCATATGCCTGCCGGCCCCTGAAATCCGGAAGACCGGCAGGAAATGCAATCAGAATCCCTCGATTTCCGTGCAGGTGACTCCCTCAATCGGATCTCTCTCGATGATGTAGTCGTCAGCCGACTTCGGGAACTCGACTCCCGGCTTGCGGGCGATCTGAACACTTCTGAACACCTTTGCGGCGTTGCATTTTCCGATCTTGCTCGGGTGCTCCCACCAATAGACCTTCAGGACCTCCATTGATCCGTCGGGTCTGGCAGCGGATGCGTCGTTGATGAACATGGATGCAAGACATTTCTTGAGCATCTCGGCATCCTCGACCGAGAAACCGGTCTTCTCTGCAAGCTGCACGCTGATGGAGCCCTTGACGGGATACAGCCCGAATCTCACGAAGTGCTTCTCGCCGATTGTGTCGGAGCCCTTCTGACCCTTGTCGCCGCGCTCCCAGCTGGTGCTCTTGGAGAGCTGGTCGGAAACGATCTCAACCGGATCGACGCTTCTGACGATGTTGATTGAGACGGGACCTCTTATTCCGAGGTTGGAAACCCCGAATCCCTTCTTCTCTCCGCCGAGGGTGAGTGCGGTTCCGAAGGTCCTTGTGTCAAGCCACTTCTCGCAGACGGCCTTGTAGAGCTCGTCCTCGGACTTGATGTCCTTGAATTCAAGAGCCCTCTCCTTGAGGGTGTGCTTCCCGTCGTCGATCTTCTCGTCCATCTGGACGAAAATCTTC
>Ga0265298_10001767_pt1 | contig 31618 bp, 46 predicted proteins | sample AusTroGonzalo_MG_3_FD_193486 | JGI IMG/M metagenome (GOLD analysis project Ga0265298, IMG submission 193486) | Bovine rumen microbial communities from tropical cattle in Woodstock, Queensland, Australia - Gonzalo_01 | ecosystem: Host-associated > Mammals > Digestive system > Stomach > Rumen ... | reverse complement strand
TCCTGGTCGCTCTGCACATTCTCGAAGTCGTATATCGCGAGTGCGCATCGGTCTTCGTCGTAGATGATGTCGTACTGCTCGAATAGCGAATTCATGAAGTAGCGGCTGTCCTGCAGGCGTGGGTTCTTTGCGTGGTACTGCATCTGCGCGTCTCCCAGGTTGAAGTAGTTCTTTATGATGGTGTAGTTGTCTATCTTGCTTACCGTGGTGAGGTTCTTTCCGCTCGCGTCTCCCGTGATGATCAGGAAGGCTCCGGGGTAGCGTCTGTCTATCTCCTGGCATGTCTCCCTGGTTGTCGCGTCCTCCAGTCGTATGCAGTCGATGCCTCGCACCTGTCCTTCGTCTGTTATCTGGAAGAGGGTGCAGGTCATCGGGTTCCTGTTGAAATCGAAGGAGGCGTACAGCCATAGCGTCGGATCGTACTCTACATGCCCTGTGTGTCTCTTCCTCTCGAATGCAAAAAGCCAGCGCTTGCTGCCGATTCCCTTCGGGTCCTGTTGGTATTGCGCGTCGAAGACGTAGGGGTTTTTCTTGCGCAGCTTGATCAGTTCCTCTAGGGTCTGCTTGAACGGGTATAGCGCGTATTCGTTTCCGTTCTCGTCTTTGTTGATGGCCTTCAGCGACAATACCTCCCATTCGTCTGGTTCGAGGTCCATCAGGTAGCCTGCGAGGTCTCTCTGGTGGAGGCGCTGCATGATGACGATGATTGGCGTGTTTCGGCTGTTGGTTCTGCTTCGTATGGTCGTTTCGAAGCGGTTGTTTACCTTCTCTCGCGTCACGGCGCTGTCTGCGTCATCCGGCTTCAGCGGGTCGTCTATGATGATGGCTCCTCCGAAGAGCGGCTCTTCCTCATCCTGGTCCGGCATGAACTCCTCGAGGTCGTCGACATTCACCTCTTCATCTCGCTCTTCCTCCTCGTGGTAGTTCTGTCCTTCCTTCGTTTCAACTATTCCGGCACCGAAACCCGTCACCTGTCCTGCGCTCGAGGTGGCATAAACGCCGCCGCCTTCTGTGGTGTACCATTTCTGCTTCGATTTGGCTTCCTTCCTCAGTTGTACCTCTGGGAAGAGTTGGCGGTACCAGTCGCTTGTGACCATCTCCTTCGTCTGCTCGCTGTTCTCTAAAGCCAGGGAGCCTGAATAGGAGAGGTGTATGAATTTCGCCTTCGGGTTGATTGCGAGGCCCTTGGCTATGAACGTCTTCACTGCCATCTCGGTCTTCGAGTAGCGCGGCGGCATGTTTATGATCAGCCGCTTGCATTTTCCTGCGTAGACGCGGTCGAGCTTCTCTGCAATCAGTTTGTGGTGGTCTCCAACATTGAAGGGGTGTCCGTACTGCTCGTAGAAAAAGTAGCGCGTGGCGAATAAAGTGTCCGCCAGGCTCGCTGCTCTTATGACCTCCCTCTGTGTTGGCATCTCTTATATCTTCTTTATCAATTCGTTGTAGAACTCTTTGGCTTCCTTCAGCGTCATCTGCTTCTCCTCCTTGAGTGCGATCGGCGCTCCGTCTGCTCCTGTTATCTCTGCTTTGGCTACTGGCTTCTCTCCGGCCGTGTCTCGTAGCGCGTTGAACGCCTGGACGTTTCCTTTCATGGCCTCTCCGAACATCGCCAGCGTCATGGCCATCTGGTTCGTCATGTCCTCCTCCGGCACTCCCAGTTCTATCAGTTTGGCCTTTACCTGGGGCATCGCCTTGCAGTCCATCGAGAGGAGCATTTGGACCGTTTCGCGCATGGTCTTTTTCTCCCTGCGCTTCTCCCCTGACTTGATCCCGCCGTTCTTTCCTCGCTCTCTTGCTTCGGCCTTGGTTCGGACGGGACGCAGGTTCTGGGTGTTATTTCCCTTCTTCTTGGTCGTCATGGCTCTGTTAGAATAGTCCCCATTCAGCGAATTTCTCGAAGCCTCCGATGTATTGGATGTAGCGGCGTGCTACCTCTACTATCTCTTCAAACGGCACCCCGTTGACGCTTTCGTCTCCGATGGCGCAGCTGGCTTCGATTGGTCGCTTCTTGGTCTGGGCTTGGCACCAGCACCAGATGTTTACGGATACGTCTGCTTTGCTCAGGTCCTTTCCGTGGAGGCCGCCGCCTGTGACGGAGTCTCCCATGTCGGAGCCGAGTTTGCGGTTGGTGGCTCCCGTGTCTACTCCAGGTCCTCCCGTCCAGTCTCCGAGCGGGTTGACGATGGCATCCGGGTACTGCTTCTTCAGGTCTTTCGTCTTGGCATTGCTCTGGCAGATGATGAGGCGGCTCCCGTCGAGGATGTATTTTCCGTCGGTCGGGTACCGCTTGTATATCTCTCGTGCGATATCGGCGAGTTGGCCCTGCTCTGGTGTGAGGGGCGTGCCCTTGAAGATGCCGTTGTCGCCGCAGCGGATTTTGCCGCTTTGGTTCTTGGCCAGGTGTTTGTCCTGTTGGTTCGGGACATAGCGCAGTTTGTATTTGGGTCCGGCGATGCGGTCCACGATGGCGCGTACCTCGGAGTGGTCGATGTGCTCGCTGGTCTCCGTTATAATAGTGCAAAGGCCGTGGCCTATAAGGACCTCGGCTGCCATGCGTGCGTTGTAGTTCTTGGTGTATGCCAGGTCGACGAGCGCTCCGGCTATTCGGTCTGCCACTTTGTCTGGGTGGCTTGGGTTGACTTTCTCTATCATGCTTTCTTCTCCTTTTGGGTGTTCGTTATTCTGGTGGCTGTCTCTCCCGTGAGTTTCTCCCAGCGGGCGATGATTACGTCGCAGTAGTGCGGGTCGAGTTCCATGGTGTAGCAGTCTCGTTTCATCTGCTCGCAGGCGATGAGGGTTGATCCGCTTCCTCCGAAGGTGTCGAGTACCGTCTGTCCCTGGCGGCTGCTATTCCGTATGAGGCGGGCGAGTAGCCGGATGGGTTTCATGGTGGGGTGCTCTGCGTTGCGGGCGGGTTTGTTCTCGTGGATGATGGTCGTCTCCGTTTTGTCGCTGTAGATGTCCTTCAGCAATTTGACGAGTTCGTCTTTCTTCATCTTCTCAAACTCTAGGCCCTCGTCTTCGATGGTGGTCGTCTCGGTCCGGCTATTCGTGAAGTAGTGCGCGGCTCCGTCTTTCCATCCGTACAGGCACGGCTCGTGTTTCCATTGGTAGTCCTGCCTTCCTAGTACCAGGGAGTTCTTGACCCAGATGATGCATTGGCGTAGCGTCCATCCGGCCTTCTTGAATGCCGAGCGGAAGTTGTAGCCCTCGCTGTCTGCGTGCCATATGTAAATGGCGCAGCCTGGTTTGAGTACGGTATTTGCGGCCGAAAAAGCCGCAGCAAGAAATTCGTGGAAGGCGTTGTCGCCCATTTTGTCGTTCTGTATTTTCTGTCCGTCGCTTCCCTCGTAGTCCACGTTGTAGGGTGGATCTGTCAGGAAGAGGTCGGCTGATACCCCCCCCATTAACTGGGCGATCTGCGCGGGGTCCGTGCTGTCTCCGCAAAGGAGGCGGTGTCTTCCCAGCTGCCATATATCGCCTGGCTTGGTGACGGGTTCTATCTTCTCATTGTCCTCGTCGAAGTTATCCTCTTGCGGTTCCTCCTCTTCTTTGGTTACCTCGGCCGTGGGTATGTCAATGGCGCAGGCCAGGAGGATGTCTTCTCCCCACTCGTTGGCGAGCAGGTCGTAGTCCCATTCTCCGTAGCCGTTGTTATCCTTGATGGCTATGCGCTGCAGTTTCTCCTCCGGCGTGTCTGCAGGGAGTATCTTGCAGGGTGCCTCGGTCTCCTTCAGTTCCTTGAGCGCGGCGAGGCGCATGTTACCGCCTATGACAATAAAGCGGTCCGTCCCTGGTATCGGAAAGACCAAAAGCTCGCGGAGACTCAGCATCTCAGGGTCGTCCTGTATCGATTGCTTGAGCTTCTCGAACTTGTCGTCTCGGATGATGCGGGGGTTCTTGGGTAGTCCCTGCAGCTGTCCTTTGTTTCGCTCCAGTCTGGTGAGCGGTAGCGTCTGTGTGGTTATCGGTCCCATAGTTAGAAGGGCAGGTCGTCTGCGTAGTCTGGTGATGTACTCCTGCTTCCTCCTCCTCGGCTACCGTAGTAGCCTCTGCTCTCGCTGCCGCTCTCGACGGTCTTTACTTTTGCCGCGATTGTGATTGCTCTCATGGCTGTGGTGTTTTAGTCGTTTATTCTCTTCTTGGTTATCTCGTCCCATAATGGTGCGCATCGGATCGGCTTCTTTATGGTGGCGTATTTCTCGATGATTTTGTCTGTGTAGTCTTTGTAGAAATCGTAGACCTCCGGGTTGTCTTCGAGTATGAACTGCTCAATGTTTGCGCTCGATCGGAGGTTCGCGCTTCCCTGCATGACTATCTTCAGTCCGTCTTTCGTCTCCAGTGTCATGGTCTTCGTGTGTATTCCGGCCACGCCCATCTGGAAGTTCCCGCGCTTCTGGTCGTCTAGCTTCTCGTAAATGTACGGGACCACGTCCCTTCTGTAGTTGCTGAAGAAGTAGGCGCTTACCACCAGGTTCAGTTCGTCTATGTATCCCGTCTTCATCAGCTGCGCCAGTACGTCTACGTTCCTGGTTCCCATCGAGAGGGTGGAGATGGTCATCGTCTTTGCTCTTATGCCTTGGTTGGTCATCCATGCGTAGATGAAGTCTCCGAAGACGAAGTTCCCGCTGACTATTACGTCGTACCGCTCTCCTTTCTTCAGGTGGAGTTCCTTTCCCAGTTTGTCCGCGTGCTCGTACTTGATCATGTGCTTCTTGAAGGCTACGAGCGTCGGTTTGATGTAGCGCGTTTCGTATGTGTCGGCTCCTTCTTCTCCCTGGTACTGGATGTCAAAAATACCGAAGTCCCGGTCTTCTATTCCGATTCCTTTCTCCTTTCCTCCCAGTCCGAGGTCTATGTCAAAGTCGAAGCCTCCCATGTTTTTGTGTGCAAAATTACTTGATTTTGGCTGTTATTCAAAATCTTAGCGAGAGAACGGGCTGTAATCTTTCGCTAAGGGGTAGTAGGCGGGGTAGTTCTGCGCCTGGTACTCGTTTATGATTCCGCGTTCCACGAGTTCGTTCAGGTCGGCCCCTATGTGGTCCGTTCCCGGGTGGTCTCTGTGGACCCGCGTGTCGATCTCAATACGGAGCGCCGAGGCTGGGAACCTGCGCGCTGCTCTTCTCTCCTCGCATATCGCTGTGACCGCGTCGAGGACGATTCTCTGGCTGTCAGTCAGTGGTTCTATATTTGCGTGTATGCTCATTGTCTCTGTGTTTTGGTTTGTCTCTCTTTGGTGTTCCTGGCCAGTTCCTCCATGGCCTTGATGAGGTCAAGGCATCGGCCTGCGAACTCCGGGAGTAGTGTTAGTGCGTTCATGCTGCTTCTTTGAATGGTTCGTTTATTCTTGCGGCCAGCGCCTCGCAGAGCGCCGTGCTCATGTTTACCTCTACCGCGTTCCCGATGTATTTCTTCTGCTCGGTCTGCGTTCCTATCAGGATGTAGTCTTCAGGGAAGCCCATAATGCGCTTGAGTTCCCGGATGTTCAGCATTCTCATTCGGATGTCTGCTATTCCGTAGATGGCCATGAACTCCTTAATCTTGCGCATCGCTGGTGTGTCGTTTTCGTAGATGACTATCGCGGGTTCCCCTTCGGTTGTGCTTACCAAGTGTGGCGGCATCTTATCCATCCGGGCTATTAATGTGAAGCAGGGGTTGTCTATGCTTCCTCCGGCCGATTGGTATTGTGGGTTCATCAGGAACTGGTGCGCGCTGACCAGGTTGAGTTTCGGGTTGGTGGCGATTGTAGCTGCAGGGAGGTCTATGCTTCTGGCCGTCCCGTTCCCGTACTGCATGTCCATGAATTTCTGGGTGACTAGTGCTATTCTGTCTTTGGTTGTTAGCGTTGGTGCGGGTTGATCCGGGGATTGGGCGTGTTTGTTTCCTCCGTAGTATGTGGTTAGGAATTGTGCCGTGGCTATGGCGTGATGGTCCTTGCATGTGATCGCTCCTGCGGGCATGTCCAGTCCGATGTTCTTTCCGCTTGGGTCTCCTCCGAACTGCTTACTCAAGAACTGCACCTTTGCAAGTCCGAGGCGGTTCTGGGTTGCTACCGTTGGGCATGGCTCGTCAATGCTGGGGGCAGTGTATTTGCCGCTTCTGCTCCAGCTGTTGTACTTGACAATGAATGCGTCCTTTCCTCCGGCCACGAACTTTATCAGTCCGGCGTAGATTCTCTCGAGCGTTCTGTCTGCGAGCGGCTTGAGTCTGTAGAAGATGGACGCGCCCTCGTCCTGAAGGTCCAGAACATCGCGGACGGCTTTCCATTTCTTCAGCTCTCCGAAGATGTCCTTCTGTCCTCCTCTGCAGTAGGTTGGTTCCGGGAAGACGATCGGCAGTCCGTTCCTTGCGAAAATTCCAAAGAAGCGGGACCGTGATGTGTAGGCTCCGAAGTCTGCGGAGTTCAGGATCGCGTGTGCAAAGGTGTAGTGTCTCTTGCAGACGTTCATCACCCACTGGACGTAGCGTCGTCCTCTGTCTCGGCTTATCGGTTTTCCGTTCTCGTCGAGGTCTCCCCAGCACATGAACTCCTCCACGTTCTCTATGTAGATGTAGTCCGGCTGGATCGTGTCTATGTACCTGAAGAGGTGCTCTGCGAGTGTCCGGCTATCCGCGTCCCTCGGTTGGCCGCCTTTGGCTTTTGAAAAGTTCGTGCATTCGAGGCTGGCCCATAAAACGACCAGCGCTCCTGGGCTTTTAGCCTTCTCCTGTCTGGCCTTTTCTACCAGCGGAGTCGTGTCAAGTGTTCGGATGTCCTCTGTGAAGTGTAGCGTCTTCGGGTGGTTTGCCGAGTGTGATGCGATGGCGTTCGGGTCATGGTTTACGCAGGCGATTACTCGTGCGCATTCCTGTCCGTTGAGTCGCGCCCTGGCTACTCCCGTGCTTGTTCCTCCTGCTCCGCAGAAGAGGTCGATGTATAGCAGCTCTCTCATGGCCTAGTATCTTTTTCCGTGTTTGCTTGGGCGTGTTTTGTTGTAGGCCGCCTTTAGCTTTATGTGTTCCTCGATGTCGATGTTTAGCGCTCCGCACAGGTCCATGAGTCGCATGAAAGCGTCCGCGATCTCGTCTTCGAAGGTGTCCTTTATGTAGAGTTCGAAGGCCATGCTTAGTCTGGCTGGTATTGCTTCTTTGGCGCATCCTGCCATGATGTCCCAGAATAGCGGCAGTTTTGTGTGTCTGTCTTTTCGGTCTGCCTCGCATGCCTCTCCTAACTCCGAGACTATAAGCATCAGGTTTGTCGGGACTGGCTGCGGTTCAAATCCTTTTTCTATGGCGGCTTCGTGTATCTCTCTGCACGCCTGGTTCAGTTTGAGGTCGCTTAGCATATTCTTTGTTATTAGCATATTCGTTTGTTTTTGGGTCCTCCTCTTCCGACTAGTCTGGGGAGGATGTGGGTTGTTATACTCAGGGGGTTGTTTATGGTCGTCATGCTATCGAAGACGACCTTGTAGTAATGGTTGAGCTTCTTGGGTGTCCATCCTTTGAGCGCTGCCTGTAGCCGCAGCCACTCCATGACGCGTTGGTTCATGTCTTTGGTGGACTCCTGTGTCGCGTTACCGAGTTGCTTGTAGCAGTCCGTCACAAGGTTGGCGGTTATCTCTACCAGGATCGGCTTTGGTTCGTCGTTGCTCATCGCTTTGTCTCCTTCAGCTTCTGGGTTAGTGTCCGTATCTTCTGTTGGTCCTGCTCATGCACTCTCTCCAGTGATTCGAGCCTGCTTATTATGCTGTGGCTCCATCTGTCGAGCAGGACGGCCGTCTCCTTCAGTCTTCCCTGGAGTTCTGCGGTTCCTGCAGGCATATCGTTTCGTACGGAGGTTATCCTGTCCAGGATGTGTGTCGCCATGAATTGTTCGTCCATCTTGGTTCCTCCTTCCTATTTGAGTGACGGGTACTTGCTGGTGTCCATTCCGAAGGCCAGGCCTTTGCTCTGGAGTAGTTCGTCTAGCTCTGTGAGGCTCCGTTTGCCGAAGTTTCGGAAGCGCAGCATGTCGGCTCTGGTGTATTTGACCAGGTCTCGGTATGTGTAGATTTCGGCCCACTTGAGGCAGTTGTAGCAGCGGACGGTCAGGTCCTCGTGTATCGGACTGTCCAGGAGCCGTGCTATCTGCTCCGTCTCACTCGGCAGCTTGATTCCCTTCAGGGTGGCTATCTCTTCATTCTTGGTTGCGATGATCTGCTCCAGGTCTTTGATGGTAGCGTCCCTTCTGGCTATCTCGTTCCTTGTGAAAGCGTAGCGGCGTAGCGCCTTCAGCCATATCTGGGTGACGCGCTGCTTGCTCAGGTGGGTCTCTATTGAGATTTCGTCTACCGATTTTCCCTGCAGGCAGTCCATCATGAACTTGATGTCTCGCTCCTCCAGGATGTTCTTTGCGTCGTCTGCTTCGTGGTTCTGGAAGTGCTCAATGGCCGCGACGAGTGTCTGGGTGATTGCCTCTATCCGTTTCGGGAACATCCCCATGCTGATCAGCCGTAGGCGTAGGCGCTCCTTCCTGTCTGCTAGTTCCTCTCGGCCGTTTTTGATCTGGACGTTGAGCAGTTCGATGTCCTGGGTCGCCTGGTGTATCTCCGTGATGGTGGCTTTGTATTTCTCCACCTCCTCTTTGCTGACCATGTACTGGTGTCCCTTCATCTGGTAGGTGAGGTTCCCGCCTCTGCAGAGGTTCTGGATGGTCTCTTTGGTTACTCCGGCCAATGCTGCAGCCGCAGCTGTGGTTATGTACTTTGGTTTCATGCTTGGCCTCCTTCCTCTTCAAAGTTGAGCGACGCTTGTCGCTTCTCCATCTCGTGCTCTGCGATCGCCTGGTCTACCTCTTTCTCCAGCCGGAGTGCGGTATGCAGTGCCTCTTTGCTTCTGCTCTGGAAGTAGTCGCGTTGCGCCTGGCGCATGCTGGCTACCTTATCGTAGAATTGGTTCGCGTTCATATCTCTTCCTCCTTATCTGTGCATTGGTTTAACTGCTTTGCGAGGTCTTTGTCTCCCAGGCACTCTCCGTGGTGGTTAGCAAAGCATCGCAAGTTTAGGCATACCTGGCTCATTTCGTCTCTCCTTTCTTGGCTATGTAGAGTCTGTCAACTAGTTTGCTGATCTCGTCTGGTCCTGCGTATGCCAGTTTGTCGCTTATGCGCTGGAGTTCCTCATGCTTGAGGTATTCGTCTGTGAAGGCGCGCGGGATTACTCGAGTGCAGTTGTAAATAACCGCCTCGTCGAGCGTCATGGTTATCTTGGCCTTCTCGTCGTCTTTTCCTCTCTCGCGTATGTTCTTGCGGATCCACTTGGTGATGAGTATCTTGGCGAGGTCTGCGTCCGGCACCCGTACAAGGAATGTGCGCGGCACGTCCAGGCTTCGGTCGTTCTCGTCGACCTCTACCGATACGCGTGCGTCTATCTGGTAGTAGCGGTTTGCCGGATTCTGCTCTTCCTGCTCCTCTTCCTTGCGGTCCTTGAGTTCCTGTTTGAGGTCCCGGTCCATCGGGTCCTGGTTCTTGGTGATCTCCTCCCTCTCCAGTTTGCGCAGGGTGTCCTCGATGATAATCATCTTGGTTGCCATCTTTGCGGAGGTTATCTCGTAGGAGCCGCCTTTGTCCTTCAGCTCTGCGTGGTCGGCTACGATGGCGATGGCCATCTTCAGGCTGTTGGCTTGAACGACCACTTTCTTCGGTTGTCTTCCTACCTTGATGCTGACGATGAAGGGTACGCAGTAAGGCCGCAGGTACTCTTCTATCTGTCGGTTCTGGTTGCTGATTAGGATGTCCTTGATATCGCCGGACTGCATCCAGAAGCGTATCTGTGGTATCATCCCGGCGGTTATCTCGGTACCGCTCTGGATGATGGTCTCGTGCCTCTCGATGCTGTGGATTTGTCCGTCCTTCTCATCTACGAAGTCTTCGATGTAGGTTCTTTGTACTGCCTCTGCGGTGTATCGGCCGACCATGCGTTTCGGGTCGCTGCAGCGGTATTTGATTTCGTCGTACTTGGTTTCGACCTTCTGGGTCTGTGTTTTGATTTGTTTAGCCATATTCTTAGGGGATTTAGTTGGATTCTTGGTTTTGGGCTATGAGTCGCTGGAGGGTCTTCGACCGTGGTTTGCGGACGAGAACTCCCTGGCTGCAGACTGCTATCCGGCGCAGCTCTTCGATCTTCTCCTGCTTGGTCATCTGCTGGCCTTCCTGCAGGTAGCAGTCGCATGCGCATTTGTCGCTGCTGGTCCCGTGTCCTTTGACCGCGCAGACGTAGCCAGTTATGTAGTTGGTCTCTCTGGCTATCTTCACGCCTCTGTAGTCGAAGTACTCGCAGGTTTTGCAGGTCCTCTCGCAGCCCGTTTCTTTTTGTGTGTCCATTTCTCCTGGGGTTAGTAGTTAATATTCATTTATCGGCGCGGGTCGTTTGCCGCGCTGTCTGTCTTGACGGTTGTCAGTGTTTTGCCGATGTATGCGAGTATGCCTTTGAAGATTCGGGTCTTGAATTCCTCGTTGGCCTCCATCGTCTTTATCAGCTTGACTCCTGTGTCTCGTCTCGAGAAGAAGATGCGCAGTTCCTGGCCGTTGGTTAGGTATCCTCGGTACCCGTTTACGAACTCCTCGGCCATCTTGAGGTTTGTGAAGTTGACCGCCTCGATGATGTTCGCCCATGCGTTTCCTTCGTCCTCGCTGATGATGCTCTCGCGCTTCGTCTTCCATGTTTCCGCGTAGGCTATTCTGTCCACGATCGGTGTCTGGTGTTCGTTGCTCTTGCACCATCCGCTGGCTTGGTAGTAGTTGTAGTAGTCGCGGGCTTCGCTCACTGGTAGCTGTATTCCCTTTCGTAAAAAATGAAGAGAAATCAAAAAAATCTCTCTCTCTCTCTCTTCTTCCTCGCGCGACAGAGAGAGAGAATTATTAATTCCTTTCTTATCTTCTCTACTCTTATCTCCTCTACTCTCTTCTACTCTATTCTTATTGGGTTCGCTTGGGTTTTCTGGGTTTTCCAATAACCCACTGGGTTTTTTGGGTTCGCTTGGGTTTTCTGGGTTTTCCTGATTATCCTGTGGGTTTCTCGGTCTTCCTCCGTTCTGGCCGTTGCGTCTGTTGCGCTCTATTACCAGATTGTAGGCTTCCTGGTCCCGCTCGATATCTTGTTTGATGAACATAAACGCCACCCGTGCTTCTGGATCGAGTTTGCTGGAGTGGTCTTCTTCGTCAAAGACGAGGGAGCATGCGGCCATGAGTGCCGTGGATGCGCTCTCCGTCGGTAGTTGGCAAAGAACCCGCCACCATCTCTCGTAAAAATAGAACCTTTCGCGTGCCATGTTGTTATGCGTTTGGGTGGTCCGGCCGGATGGCTTTTGTTCCATCCAGCCGTTCTACGTTATTGTTGATTACCTGGGAATAATTCAGGACTGCTCTCCTGCGATGATTCTTGGCCTGGTTTTGGCGCTCCTTCTCCGAAGAAGGCCGCAGCCTTACCTGCTCCTTTGCTCTTCTGGTCTTCGTTGACGAGACTCTCCGGCAGCGGCGGTCTCTTGGTGGGGTCGTTATCCGGCAGGATTTCGTCTTCTACATAAAGGCCTCCGAGGTCTCTTGGGAATGCCTCGCGTAAGGCTTGCACCTTTGCGATCTTTACAATCATGGTGCTCTTCAGTTGGTTCCAGACGCTCTGCCCTTTGTCGAAGTCCTTCAGGTTCACGCGCGCTACGCTTGGGTATTTGCGGTCGCTTCTGTAGACCTTTGCCCAGGCTCCGACGAGCGTCCATCCTGTTGGAATGAAGCAGCCCTCGTCTTCCCGCATCTCTCCTTCCTTCTCCAGGATAACTCCGGCCTGCGTTCCCTCGTATTGCTTGTGGTCCTCTGCGCGCTTGAAGTACGCGTCTTTGCTGACCACCATCTGGGCGCTGGCGTTGCCTCCTCGGTTGTTCTTAAACTTGATAACGTAGGCCTCTCGCGTGAAGGGGTTGAGGTGGTTGAATTTGCACATCGCTATAAAGCGGATGATCTCTTCTCTGGTCAGTACGTCGTCTCCGTTCAGGAGGACCTCCTGGACCATCTTGGCGGTTAGCTTGACCTCCTCGTCTCCTACTTTGTAGATGGCTGTCATGCCTTCCTCGGTTCCTGACTTGGCGGGCACGGCTGGTGCTCCTGCCTGTTGGCCTGTGGTCGCTACTGCGGCCGATGATTCTTGGTTTGCCATAGTTGTATTCTTTTATGGGGTTATTGAATGGTTACGTTCAGGTACGCGGCGCGTACGGTCTCCTTGTAGCACTCTTTGGTTCCGACCGGGTCGACTGCTTCGTAGGTCTTCTCCGGGTGTGCCTTCTCGTAGGCTTTGCTGTCGAATTTGAGCGTTCTGCTCTCCGGCACCAGCGTCAGGTGGATAACGCCTGGCATGTCTGCTCCGTCCACGCCTTCGTTGATGATCTCGTTCTGCAGCTCTTCCTTGATGGCATCGTAGTTCTTGGTCAGCCTGTCGATTTGCTCCTTCAGGTCGGCCATTGCCATCAGTCGCTCTGCGCGGCTGTTATTCATCTCCAGCATCTTGGGCGGGTTGTACTCGAAGTTCTCGAGTTTCTTCTGGATCACGCCAAGTCCGGCCACTATCTCTGCGGTGGTCTGCTCCATGCCCGCGTCTGTGATATCGCGCAGGGTCCAGTTCGCGCTGTCGAAGTGGTCCGTCACTCCAGTCTGGTAGTGGCTCAGGCAGAGGCGGTATTTTTTGCCGCAGGCTCCCGCCTTCTCCTTCAGCAGCATCATGTGCCATACCAATTGGTCGCGGTACTTATCCTGTACCTCGTCTGTGGTGTAGCGGCTGGCTTTGTTTTCCACCCAGGTGATCTGGTCCTCGGTCTCCATCTCGTAGTCGATGTGGTTCATCACATCAAATCCGAAGGTGTCGCTGAGTGTGTCGCTCTTGTACTTGGGGTTGCTGACTACCTTGCCTTGGCCGAAGGCCTGCTCAAGAATGCCGAGGATGGCCATTTCGATGTCGTCTCCGAGGCGGGTGTAGTAGGTTGAGAAATCCGGCCGCTCTATGATGCCGAGCATCTGGGCGAGTCGGTCATTGTCTGTGGCGCTGAGCTTCTTGCTCCGGCCAATGCGTGCGACCATTGTCGCGTCGCTGGACCCTAGGCCTCCCTTTCTGGTGGCCATGATGTCCTCTTTGTAGTTCTGTTGATCCATTGTGTTTGGGTTTTGATTTTGTTTATACTTGTACTTTTCTGCGCATTGCGCGTAGTCTCCGTTGCTCTTCCGGGTCGATCCGTATCTCGCCGCCTACCATGGTTACGCTCAATACCTTGCGCTTCTCCCAGTTGGCCAGCGTCTTCGGGCTTATCTTCCAGAAGTCGCAGAATTCCTTCACGGTTATCATCTCGTCCGGCGTTTTGTTTCGCTCCTCCCACTCATGTCGCATGCGCTCTGTGGCTCTGTGGTCCGCTTCCTGGACTACCTGCAGGAGTTCCGGGAGTGACACCGTTATGTTGATGTTTACTCCGCTCTGGGCGAGTTGGTATAGTTCGGCTCCGTTCATGGTCTTATTCTGCTATCGCTGCAGCTACGGCTGCGCGGTTCTCGGCTGCGATCTCTTTCGCTGCTCTGTACGCGTTCAGCTGCATCTCGGTCAGCTTCTCCGGCTCTTTGGCGTGCTTCAGCACATAGGTGACGGTCGGCTGGCTGCACCCTGCGCGTTCTGCAATCCGTTTGACATCTCCCCTATGGAGCAGGTTCGTGATGTCCTGGATGCTGCGTTCGAATTCTTTGTTCATGATTGTCCCTCCTTTTGGTTTATGTTTTCTAGGATGTATTTCTCCTCGTCCTCGCTGATATCGTACGCCTTCTTCATGAAGTTCAGTGCGATAGCCTTGTTTCCGTCTGCGAGTGGTAGGTAGTCGTCTTTCATCTTTGCCAGCAGGCTTTCTTTTCTCTGCTGTGATGTCTTGACGTCGAGTATGCGCTGCGTAATGTCAGCGGTGAGTTCTGTCGCTCTGGTCAGCATTTTCTGGTACTCCTCCCTGTCATTCTTGTATTGCTCGTAGAGTTTGTTGTAGGTTTGCAGGTTGGTGGATATCTCCATGAAGTGCTCCTTGCTGAATACCTTTTCTGTCACGACGGTCAGCGGCTTCAGGTCGCCGTGGTAGTCTCTGTCTAGTCCCGGCTCGAAGTAGTAGTTTGAGTATCCGATTTTGGAGATGCTCTGCTTTGATCCAATGCTCATGCAGCTTTGGAGTGCGTCGGCTACCTTTTGGGCTTCTTCCAGCGATTCGAATACTACGTTTCCTCCTGAGTAACCGAAGCCCATGCTGATGCCTTCTATTCTGTAGACGGTCTTCTCCGGCTTCTCCTCCATCTTCTCTGGCTCTTTCGGCTCTGGTATAAACTTTACACCGTTCTCTGCCAGGCGCAGGCGTTTGTAGGTTGAGATTTGTTCCTCTGTGAGGTTTAGTACCTCTTGGTCGGTTAGTTTTTCAAAGTCTTTCATACGTTTGTTGTTTTTAAAGGGTTTATAATTGGATTGATTGTTGTTTGGCTTTACGCAGCTCTTTTATCGCTCCTGCGAAAAGGGCGGCGGTGAGAATGTTCAGGACCGCTCCGGCTATCGCGATCGGCCAGTTGATGGTCTCGGCCAGCGCTATGTTCCAGATGGTCTCTGTCAGGGCGCAAATCTCAATGAGGGCGGTCAGTACTACCCATCCGTAGTTGAAAAGTGCGCAGGCTGCTCGGTTTGCGGTTTCCTCCGCTTTTTGCAAAAAAATCGATAAATTTTTCATTTTGTTTTGATTTTATTTTGTTTTGTCATTTTTTTTGTGTATCTTTGCAGCGTTTTTGCATTGGGTTTCGCTTTTGTTTTCGTTTCGTGGTGCAAAGATAATACAAAGTTCGCAATCCTGCAAATTTTATCGAATAAAAAGCGCAGAAAAGTGAATTTTGTAATGTCGAGTTTGCAAAAATGAAAATTATTTGAAAACCCGTAAAATTAGATGAAGTATGGCACAGAAATTGCAGGAGTTACGCTCCTATTTTGACCTTGCTTACCAGGCTGGTCTCTGTATCAATCAAAAAGAATTTGCATCCTTGGTGGGTGTTGGCGAGTCTACCATGTCTATGGCCATGAATGGAATGGAGCGCGCCTTGACCGATTCTCTTATTGGAAAGGTGCGCATCGCTCTTATTCAGCGTGGCCTTATCTCCTCTCCTTCTGCTCAAGCCGCAGCGCAGTCTTCTGCTGCCGTTGTCGAAGAGTCAACCGCTCCCGTCTCGACTGCTTCTGGCGGTTCTGTCTCTGCGGTCAATGAAGGAGGAGGGGAGCAAAAAATTTTAGGCACTCCGTCCGAGGATGTTCGTCATATTGTGGACCGCTTCATGGATGAAGTGGCCGCTCAGCGTCGTCTAACCCAGCAGGCGATGGACCAGGTGTCCTCTCTCGTCTCTACTCTTGCGAAGATGTCTAATGGCTAACGTCGTTTATCGTCTCGGCAAGAAGACCCTGGACGGCAAGTCCGAGGTTTTCGTTCGGTTCTACGCCGGAGTGGGTGTGGATCAGCGTTGCCCGTCTGGTCTCTGGGTTCCTGTGGAGCTCTGGTCCCAGAAGATGCAGCGTCTGTCTATCCCTAGGCGGTTCGTCACGGCTGAGGCGGTCTCGGCAGCTGAAGCGCAGGAGAAACTGGAGGCGCTGCGCTCCTTCATCCTGTCTCGGTACATGGAGGTGCGCGGTGTCATTCCTGCAGGCTGGTTGTCTTCCGTGGTGAGTGATTTCTTCTGTCCTGCAGATGCTGCTCCTCGGCTGACTCCTCTGGCCGACCTGGTGCGCGCTTATCCGGCTCGTATAACAATGGCCGACGGTACCGCGCGTCACTATGCTGTGGTGGCCGACATGCTGGATCGGTTCGTGCTCTTCAGGCAGCGGCCGCTCTATGTGGAGACGCTCTCCTCCTCCGATCTGGATGAGTTCGTGTCCTGGCTGCAGCGCGAGGAGGTTCCCTGCAAAAAGTCGGAGTCCGGGTTGCGCGTTGTCGAGCGCTCCCGCAATACCATAAACTCCAAACTGAAGAAGCTGCGCGCCGTTTGCCGCTTGGCTGTCTCCTCCGGCATCGCGGAGTCTTCTCCGTTCGAGCATGGCTATTCCATTCCTGAAGATGTCTATGGCTCTCCCGTCTGGCTGACAATCGAGGAGCGGGACGCGCTCTATGCTTTTGCCGCTCTTCCTGCTCATCTGGCCGTCCAGCGTGATATCTTCGTTTTCCAGTGCATGGTGGGTTGTCGCGTGTCGGACCTTATATCATTTACGCGCGCGAACGTAACGCCCGACGGGTTCCTGCAGTACATTCAGTTTAAGATGCGCCGCTCGGTTCCCGTGACCGTCCGTGTTCCTCTGGCTCCTGTCGCTCTCGAGATACTTGAGCGGTATAGCGGTTCGTCTCCCGACGGCCGTCTGCTCCCGTTTATCTCGGAGCCGAAGTATAACGCCGCCATTAAGGAGGCGCTGCGCCTTGCTGGTATCTGTCGTATGGTTCTGGTGCAGAACCGCATCACCTATGAAAGCGAGACCCGTCCTATCTGGCAGGTGGCCGCTTCTCATCTGGCTCGTCGGACCTTCATGGCGAATATGTATAAATCTGTAAAGGATGCGCGTCTCGTGTCTTCCTTCACCGGGCATGTCAATGGCTCGCAGGCGTTCCTGCGCTATACCGATGTGGATGATGACATGAAGCGCGAGTTGCTCTGTGGAATAATGAAAAAATAGCCCGTGCCGATTCTGTGCCGATTTCGGGTTTCTCGTTTTCGGTCTTTTTCGGTTTGGGCTTGAATAAATCCAATGCGGCCGCCCTGGTTGTTTCTGGGTTTGTGTGGAAATCTACGGAAAATTGCAGAAATTCCGGCGGTTCCTGCATGGATCACAACAAAAACCGTCAAGTCCTTATTTTACAAGGGTTTGGCGGTTTTCCGTTCTAAATGGTGCCGATTTCGTGCCGAGATAGGCGTTTTGCGTTCCAAAAATCGGGCTTTTCGTTCTACTCGGTCTTTCTCATCAGGTACTCGGTTACTCCCTTCTTGAACTCTTCGAAGGTCCGGGCTATGATTACCTTGTATCCTTCTCTCTCGAGCCGAGGGATGATGGTCTTCTGGTTGTCGCTCAGTCTTCCCTTCTTTCCATTCTTCATCTCGATCCAGAGTCCGTGGTATCCGTTGCTGGGGTGTGCGAGTAGCAAGTCCGGCACTCCGGCCACTGCTCCTTCCTGCTTCAGCTTGGCTGCAGTCGCTTTCTTCCTCCAGCCTCCGTTCGGTATGCTCATCAGTAGCAGTCCCTGGTATTGGTATCGGAACCACTCGACGCAGGCTACCTGCAGGTCATGTTCCGGCTGGCTCGGTGCCTTTCTGTATGGCTTTCCGTTTTTCGCGTTCCATAACGCGAGGAGTTCCTCATCGGTCATAATTCGTAGCGGCTTTTGTCTGGGTATAACTCCTGCAGGTATTCTTTCATTCCCTCCTCGAGAGCCACGTCGCTTATGCTGAAGCAATGGTTCTGGCCGATCTGCTTCATGAGGTGTTCCCTGCTCTCGATGTGGTATATCTTCACGTCTCGGTAGTTCTGGTACTTGGCTCCTCTCTCGGCCAGGATGTTTCCCATCATGCAGTTGACCTCTGCTCCGGCTTTGGAAAGGTAGCCCGTGTCCATCAGCAGCTGGTTCTCGATGTACGCCTGTTTGTCGTAGTGCGTGTTGCAGTGTGGGTTGGTGCTGAAGGTTCCCAATGCGAAGCGCTCGAGTATCTTCCGTGTGTTTACCAGGCTCTCCCAGTAGCCGTTATTGTGGTTCTCGGTTAGTTGGGTTGGCAGGTTCCCCTTCTTGTAGTGCGGGTAGTTGTCGAAGTCTGTGTCTCGCACGAAGAAGTGGTCATCGCTGCTCAGCAGGAAGTGGTCAGCGATATCGCTTCCGTAGATGACCCGTTCTACCTTGTGCTGGATGTTCTTGTGGTTCCTGTTTGTGGGGTCGTCTGCAGGCACCCATGTTACGGCTTTCGGGTTGATGAAGTCCGGCAGCTCTGGTGCTGCTATGAAAATGCGGCCGACGTTGATGCCGTGTTTGTCCAGCGATCGGAGGCTGTATCGGAGTTCGTTATTGTTCCAGCCGCTCCCCCTTCCGACTATGTATAGAATGTCCATGGCTCATGCATTTATTTGGTTCCAGGTTGCTTTTGCTTTTTCGTCTATCTGGCCGAGTTCTCTGTGGAAGTCGTTCCTCACTACTCCTATGACCTGTGCTCTGGATTTGATGAAGAGGCGCTCGAATGCGAACCTGTTCTTATTCGGTTCTATGTCTGGGTGCTCCTCCATCGCTTTCCAGTTGGTCACGAAGCCGTTGTACCATGTGGTCTTATCGCTCCCTGTGAAGGGGCAGGCTACCGTTGCGTATGGTCTGTCAACCAGGCCGAAGTATATCTCCTGGTTCTGCGTGAATTCGTGCTTCCAGATTTGCCGCACCCAGGCGCTCAGCTCTGGTCTGTTGTATGCGCCTTTGGTGTGCAGGTAGAGGCAGGGCTGTTTGGTGGCTCTGCAGTAATCCTGGACGTATCGTATCGCTGGTTGTTCATAAAGGCTGCCGTCGTGCCAAATCTCGACGAGGTTGTAGTGTGGCTTCAGCCAGCGCCTCATCTCGTCTGCTATCGCTCTTCCGGCTTCGTTATTGACCACTCCTAAGACGCAGAGCGGTTTTCCTGGGTTCTCTGGGTGTTTCTTGACCTCCATCTTTCGCTAATATTTGGTGGTTTATAAAAAAATCCGTATCTTTGCAGCGTCTTTCATACGGGGACACAGGTTTTGATTTTGTTTAGCCATATTCATTTAATGGGGGGAGGGGTAGCCTGCGAAGGTTACCCTCTTTTCATATTCCTATCGTAAATTTGCGGTAGAGGCGGTATGCGCCGTAGATGATGGCCGCCAGGAGGATCATCAGGAATGCGTAGCCGCAGCCCTGAATAAAGCGCTGCCACCCGTTGAGCGTTGCTTGCTCCAGGTGGTTCTCTTCCTTTACCTCCTCCGTGGTTTCGCTGCCTGTGTGTTCCTGCAGGTGCAGTTCCCTCTCTCTCTGCAGTTCCTCCTTCAGCTCAGTGTTCTCGCGCTTGAGTTTGGCGTTTTCCTTCTCCAGCGTCTTCTCTCTCTTGCTGGTGTTCACACTGGCCACTCCTGTCGCTTCTCCTGTCTCCGCGTTGTAGGTACCGCCTCCGTCTACGAAGTTGATGTGTGTCTGCTCCTCCTTCTCGGTGTCCGTCTCTTTGGTTGTTTCCGTGGAGTCGGTCTGGGTGGTGTAGGTCGTCGCGCTGAGGCTGTCGCTGGTGACGGTCAGTTCCGTGTCCGCGCTATCCTTGGCGTTGGTGGTCCTTTCGATTGCGGTGTCAATCTTTTGTGCTCTGCAGCCGATTAGCAAAACGGCCAGCAGTAGGGTGTAGATGATCTTCTTCATGGCTCTGTTATATTATGGTTATGAATACGTGGTTTCCTTTGTCCTTCTCCTTCTTGATCATGACCGTCAGTTCGTCTTCAGCTTTCCGGCTGTTGATAACTCTTCCGACGGCTTTGTTGTCTCCTGGGAGTATGCAGCCTTTCGTATCGGCCGTGGTGTTCCCTCCGTGGATGCGTACTCCTTCGTATCCGGGTACGTTCAGGAGGAGCGGCATGATTCTTCCGAAGTGGTCGCTGAAGGTTAGCACTACCTCGTAGCGTCCTGTCGGGATGGCCGTGTCTCCGTAGACCTTCTTGGCCTTGATCTCGGCTGGGGACATTGTGAAGTGCAGTCCTCTGTCTGGGTCCTCCAGGGAGTCTTTCCATGCGTTGCCGTTGATGTAAAATTTGCCGACTGTGTGGGTGGGCTTTCTGTGCGCCCTGTTTACGATGATTTCCATGCTCATGGTGGTTCCTCCTTTAGTCTTCAAATCCGTAGTACCTGTCGTCTTCGTCTATCAAAAACAAAAACGGGACGATAATGATTAGCGCGAAGCCCGCGCAGATGGCTCTTCCTACTCCCAGCAGGAGTTTGCTGACTTTCTTCAGTGCTTTTTTCATTGCTTTGGTTGTTTAGTGTTTGCCATTGGACATTGGTGTCCGTTATTGTGGTCTCTCGGCGGCTGTCTCTGGTTGCAGCCGTTGACGATGCATTTGTCCCACTCCAGTTGTCTCTCCTTGAACTCGTGCTCTCTCTCGCAGGCCTCCTTCTCGTAGTTGAGGCGCATGATATCTGCGTCCTTCTGGTTGAGTTGGTGGTCTTTCTCATTGATCTGCGCGTAAAGGCCCCGGATGGTCTCGCTCTTCTTCTCGCATCGCTCCTGGCTTTTGTCGTAGAGTTCCTTCCATGCCTCTGCCTGCTTCAGCTCGACATCGACGCTTTTGTCCTGGACCTCTACCTGCTTCAGCTGCCGTGTGACGCTAATGTAAAAAATGGAGCCGCCGCCCAGTACGGTTATCAGGGTGGTTGCTGCAGCTACGATTTGGATGATTGTCTCTATGCTCATTGCTCTGGTTGTTTTGGTGTTTTAAACTCTGCGACCAGCCGTCCTTTGCTCGTGTAGATTCGGAGGGTTGGCGTGTGGTATATCTCTGTCTCTTTCTTCCGGCTCATTCTATCGCGTAGTATTCTTTCCGTCTGGCAGATACCCGTGTGACGATTCTGGCCGTGAACGGCATTTCGTGTTTGACCTCGTTTAGCCTGTCTACCAAAGATTCGGAGCCTGTGATGGTGTAGTGCTCCGTCTCTTCTCCTGGGTATGAGAAACGGACGGCCACTCGCTTTTCGCGCTCCCTTCCGTCTGTCTGGTACCGCCCGTGGTTATCCTCCTTGAACGGCTTGCAGTCTTTGACCTCTTTGAACTCGAGCTCCGTGTTTATGATGTCCAGTACCGAGACGAAGTTGTCCTTCGGTAGTCCGAACTCTCCGGGTGCGCTCTTCTTTATCTCTGCTAGTGATTTCATTTTGTCTTTGCTTTTGTAGTGAATGTGTCGGTTCTTGACCAGGGAGAGCCATAGGTTTGCGCAGTTCGCGTGCTTGAACCATCCGTAGTAGGACGCCATCTGTTGTGCCCATTCCGCGTCGCTTACTCCGGCTTTGTCCAGTTCCCGTGCTTTGCGTTGCGCGTGTTCTTTTATGGATTTGCGCAGGCGCGTGTGCGTGGGGTAGAAGACGTAGCCGCAAAAATCGATGCCGTATGATATCGGGGCTATCCGTTCGTTGCTCTTCATGGTGAGGTGTATCATCTTGAAGAGGTCCTTCAGTATGGCTAGTGCTCTTTGTGCTTCCTCTTTGGTTGGTACCAGGATCACGATGTCGTCCATGTATCTGAAGTAGAACCTGAAGCCGTAGCCCTCCATCATCGCCCAGTCCACTATCGAGAGATAAAGGTTGGCCAGGTATTGGCTTGGGTAGACTCCTATCGCTAGTCCTTTGTCGTGCGCGTCTATGATGGCTGCTATGAGTTCGTAGAGTTCGTCGTCCTCTACCAAATCTCGCACCAGCCGTTTCAGGCGTGTGTGGTCTATGCTCTCGTAGTAGTGTCGAGCGTCGACCTTGACAAAGTACCAGTGTCCTCTTCCGTCTGCGATCGCTGCTTGTATGGCAGCTGCGCACCCGTGGAGTCCGCGTCCCTTTATGCTTCCGTAGGTATTGGTTACCAGGGATTCGATGATTAGCGGTTTGATGAGGTCTGTCGCGGCTCTTTCTATTATCCTGTCCGGGTAGAAATTAGGCACGTCGATGACCCTCTCTTTGGGTTCGTAAACTTTGAACCGTCGCAAAGTGGAGAAGTGGTAGGTATGCTCCTTCAGCATCTCCTCCAGCTTCTTCATTAGCTCTTCCTGTCTGTCAATGAACGCTTGCTTCTCTTTGGTTATTGTCCCGTCCCCTGAGTGAAGCGCCAGGGTTGCCTCTCGGTCCAGGTAGCGTCTATCTAGCAGTTGCTCGTATTTCGGCTGCTCTGGAAGGACTTGTATTTCGGTAGTCATTGTTTACCTTCTGCTTGGCGCTCTTTTGCGTCGCCTTCAGACTTACTTTTGTGTTCTGCCGCTTTTGGCAAAGACGGGGGTCCTGGTTGTTATTGTCAGTCTGCAGTTTGAGGAAGCCACCCCGTTCACGTTGTTCGCATTGCCCACGTTGTTGTCGTTGTTAGCACGCCCCACGCCCGCAAGCGAGCCGTGACCGATGGAAGACCCTCGCCTTCTTTGTTGGTTTGTCTTCTCGTTTGCTAGTCCTGGATTATCAGTTTTCTACTCTTGGTTGGTTGCACCGTTCCTCCTCCGTCTCCCTCCGGCACTCCGGCTATACTGCTCGCTACTGAAGCGTGCAGGATCGTCTCGTCTCCGATGGGTGTCGTTATCTTAACGGCTTGCGCAGCAACGGCAGCGGCGAGCGTTTGGTCGCCCACCGTACTACCTATTGTTACTGCCTGTATCGCTATGCTATTGAAAATCACGGCCATGGCTTAGAGTGTTGTATGTTTCGTTACAAAAACTGCAAACTGAATGAAGCGCTGGTTCATGATGCTCTTGTGCATGCGGTCCGAGTATCCTCCCTGGCTCGTCGGGAAGTAGGAGAGGTAGTTGCCTGAAGAGACGGGGATGCCGTCTGTGTCATGCTGCATCACTCCTCCTGCTTTGTTCACGAAATAAGAACCCCAGAGGTATGCTGGTATGAATTCCGAAGTCGGGACTAGACGCTGGCTCTCCTGGATGTCCGTTCTGTCGTCGAACATGATGGCTATCCGTGCGTTTGCGTCCGATGCGCATGAGAAGCTCTCGTTTGCAAACTCGCAGACGAAGCTCTCGCCTGGTGCGATGGTTCTGCCGTGGTACGTCAGGTTGTACTCCGTGGTGTTCAGGTAGGTCACGTTCTGGTAGAGCGTCTGTCCGGCCTGGACGTATGCGTAAATGGTCGAGCGGCATCTGCAGTACAGGCACTCCATGTGGTTCGGGTCTCCGTACTCCATGAGGTAGCTCTTTACTCCGTTGTCTGCAAAAACGGCTGCGGTCACGGTTGAGTCAATGACTACGTCTCCTCCATTTCCGACCTCGGTGTCTACGTCCTCTCCGCTGATGGTTCTGGTGAGGATAATGGATCCGCGCACTTTGTAGCGTCCTTCCGGGATGCTGTCTCCTGCTTCGTATTCCGTTCCTGTGAAGACGGAGTTGCGGTTGAGCTGCGCTGCGTACTCGTTGAACTTGGAAGTGGCGAAAGCGTAAACGCCGGACAGCTGCACCTCGTGTGGGTTGATGGTGATAATCTTGGAGAATGCTTCGCCGTGCGTGTCGTTGCTCGCTTCGTTGAGGCAGAGGAGCGCTGGCTGTGGTTCCCCGCTGGCCGGAGTGATATTCTCGTCTGCTACAAACTGGATGCAACCGCTGGCCGTCCTCTCGTCGAAGGTTTCCTTTATTCCGGCGCTGTTAGTGTACATCGGTATGCCGATGGCTGGTGGTAGCGCTCCATAGTAGGATCCTGCGTTGGTGATGGCCTCGCAGCCGTACTTGAGGTTGTAGCATTGGTGGTCCGGGTCAACGAAGACCTGCTTGCTCGTCTGGGTGCTGAAGATGCAGCTGTTGAATGTCGGCACTACGGCCGTGGTTCCCCATTCTGCGTAGACCGCCTGTATCTTCGAGATAAGGTCTGCCTTTCTCGCGTCGCTCGTCGCTCCCTCCGGCACTATCTGCACGTCTGTCGCTTCGTTGTAGGTGTTTCCCTTGAAGCACCAGAATTGGACGTCGCTCGTAAAGAAGCAGTTGTTGAAGGTGTTTGCGTAGTTGATCACCACTACCGTATTTCCAAAAAGGCAATGCGTCAGTGGTTGGTTCCCGTAGATGGTCTTCTGCCAGAGCGTTTTGTCCGGCATGTTGGCGAAGGTGGACTCTGTATTTCTGCCGAGACTGAGTCGGTTGCTTCCTTCGTTTACCTTTGCTCGGCTGTAGACCAGCCTCGTTAGCGTGATGTTGTATGTCGCTCCCAGCACTCCCATGTAGTGCAGGCAGCTGTCCATAAAGCAGAAGGAGGAAGCCACCCCGCCCACGTAGTGCGCAGCGCCCACGTTGCTGTCGTTGCCAGCACGCCCCACGCCCGCAAGCGAGCCGGGACCGATTCCGTCTATACCTGTGTTGATGATTCGGAAGTTGTGCAGCGTCTGGCCGTATAAGCAGTAGATTCCCTTTCCGTCAAAGGTTGCTGCTCCGTAGTAGTCGCCTTCTATGGTTTCGCTGTGGTTTCCGTCGATGAGCGGTTCACTGAAGACACCGATGCAGGTGGTCCTGCTTGGCGTTCCTCTTTTCTTCCGCGCGCCTATGGTTCTGTAGGGGTTCGCTCTGGTTCCGTCTCCGAACTCATCCGACCCTCTCTCGTGAATGAATACGTGCTGCACTCCTTCGGTGCCGCTTGGCGATGTTCGCCATTTGAATGCTTTTGTTGCCATTGGTTTATGCTATTTCGTATGTTAATGTCAAAGAAGCGAAGCCTGTCGCCGTGCGGACTACGTCCAGCGTTATCTGGCTGTTGTTTGCTATCTCGATCGGTCCGTTCTGTAGCAGCGTCTCTATGTTCTGGTGGACTATTGAGCCGCCGTCGGAGATGTAGACCGTAGACAGGTTGTTTTTGGCTATGGCCAGTATCTTGATCGTGCGTCCGAGGATGTTATGCCATTGCGCGAAGTCTACCTCGTCGTCGTATAAATTTATGGCTACGATGTGCTGTGCGCTGGCTTTGCCGTTTACCTCGTTTATCGCTCCGACGATGGTAGTGGCCGTGGTCGTCAGTGAACCTGCAGCCGGAGTGCTGTCCTGCTTTACGGCCATGGCCGTAGCGATGGTAGTGGCCAGGTCCGTGATGTTTGCCGACGTATGGGTGTGTCCTGTGTAGGAGTATGTCTTTGTGGTCCATGCTCCCCATGTCGGAGTGGCCGCTGTCGGGTTGCTGCAGGTGCGGTACTTGTATCCAGTTCTGTAGCTCAGCGTCTGCGTGAGTTTCTTCGTCGTTCCCTCTGTTGTAAAGACGTAGAGGGTAGTGGTGGTTCCGTTGATCCAGATGACCTTGCGTACGCCTCTGGTGGTGTATGGTGCCAGGGCTACGTTGAGGTCCGTCTGCGAACCGCTGACGATGATGTAGTCGCTCTCGACAGGGTGCAGTTCCGTTCCGTCGAATTTGTAGAGCGTGTTCGTGTCGGCCGCGTAGTAGAGTTTCTCCTGCGCTGCGTCTATCGCTTCCTGGTCCTCGTCGTCTATCAAGTCCTGGATATAGGCATCGAGCGCGGCTTTGGTCTCGAAGTTCTCCACCTCCTTATCATCCAGTTCGTCCTGGACGTGGTTGATGGTGTTCATGACCTCTGCGAGCGCTGCGGCTATGACTCGGTTCTCGACGGGGTTCGTGCTGGTGGTGTCCAGCGCGTTGTCTATGCTGATCGGGTTACCGTTGATGGCTCCGAATATTACCTCTATGAGTATCATGTCGTCTCCTCCTTGATTGGTGTGGTTTCTATTGTGATTCCTGTTGCCTTCCTCTGTATCTGCTCTATGTTCGAGCCGATTGGCTTGATGTAGAGGTCCATGAAGAGCGGCCCGCTCATGAGTTTGGTGTCTGCGCTCTGCAGGCATGCCGTCACGCTCTTGTTATCCGCTCCCTTGATTAGGTTCTGGTAGCCGTCGTTCGGGTCTGTCGAGAACTTGGCGATGTGGGATGTGTGCGTGTAGAAGTACGCGACCATTCTCTCCACTTGGCTCAGGTTCTGCAGCTCGTTCTGGTTGCTGGACTTGAGTCGTATCTGGAATTCGATATCTTCTCCCTGGTAGTGTGTCATGAGTGTCAAAAGTTATAAGGGGAGCGCTTTTGGTGCGCTCCCCTCTGGTTGGTTACTCTTCTGTCGCGGTGGAGCCGGAGGAACTGGAAGAAGCCGACGAGCCGTCTATCACCTCGTGGCAGTTGAAGAACTCGGCCACGGGTTCGAGGTCGCTGTTGACTGGTTTGTTCTTTCCCTTCCACTTTGCCTCTACGTTCCATACTACCTCGCTGGCCAGGTCTTCCTCCACGGGCGCTTTTGCCGTGATGCTGACTTTGTCCTTGACGTAGTGGAGTTGCGTTTCGGTTCTGTAGAGAAGGTTCCATTTCTTCTTCTCCGCTGCTTCCCAGAACTTGGTGTTCTGCTTGTAGGCAGGGTCCTTGAACGGCAGTGTGTACTCATCCGCGATCTTGCGTTGGTCTTGGTCTCCGTATCCGGGGCCATAGACGGGGCTGCCGCCGTCGGACGATCCTGTCGTTTCCGGGATTACAATGAGCAGGCCTGCCTCGATAAGGCTCTCCCACTCCTGTTTGTTGAAGGGTACCGACAGGTGGGTGCCTGCTACGACGAGTGCTACGCCTCTAACGCGTCCGAGCTCGGTTTCGCCGCACGGGTCGCAGGTGTGTACGAGGAGCGCGCCGTCGCTGGTGCATTTCTTGTAGTGTATCATATCCTTTGGTTGTTTATGCACTCTGGGAGTGCGGTTGTTATCTTGTAGTTAATCCTGAAGAGGAAGATGTGGGGCTGCAGGAAGAATTCAATCCCTCCGAACTCTCCGGCGAAGACCTGCACTCTGTTGAAGTTCGCGTCTATGACGCTGCAGACCTCTTTCCCGTTGTGTTTGGTTCCTGCTATCGCCCTCCGTATCTTCTCGGCTAGTTTGTACGGGCTTATGGCCGTCCTGTATCCGTATGAAATGAGCGACATGTCGGCCACCTGTTGGATGCTCTTCCTGTCTCCGTACCCCTTGACTCCAGTCTCTACGTAGGTGATTTTGTTCATCTTGTGGTAGATGCCTATTTTGAATTTGTCGTCGAAGAGGTTTGCGTCGCATTCTCCGTCTGCGCTGACAATGGCCGGGAAGGATTGCTGTTGGCTATCAAGGAGCAGAACTGGCTCGGCCAGTCCGTTTATCTTCTTGGTGCATTTGATGTCTCCCGTCTCTGTCGTTATGCGTCCGTTGATTATGTTGATGATCTCATCCATTGAGGTGTTCTGCTATGTAGCTCTTGGCTATTTCCATTACCATGTTTTTCTCTCCTTCGGTTGGCGCGAAGATGCGCTTCTTGTAGGTCTCCTCTGTCCATCTGGCTTTCTGCAGCTGCTCGGCCGTGGTGTATCCTATTCCTGTCCCGTTCTCTATCGGGTAGAGGACCATGGCGTTTTCCATGCTTCGGGTCAAGGACAGGACCACCTTCGGTCCTTCTTGGCGGCCGTGCTTCGGCCTGACGTACTTGAGGTAGCCTGGGGAGTATATTCCGATTTGCTTTCCGTCGCTGTCCAGTCCGTCGATATGGATCCGTCGTCTCATGGCCGCCATCAGGCTCGTCGCCTGCAGTCTGGTCATCTTATCGATGTCTATCTCCGTCAGCTTAGCCTGTACGGTTTTGAAGACGACCTCTCCGTTGCTGTCCATCGTTATCATATGACTGGGATTCCGAAAGTGACAACGTCCTGGATTTCCGGCTGGTGCTCGCAGTCAAAGCAGGGGCTTTGGTGGATGTCTATCCCGTGTACCGCCGTCTCCAGTTCTTTGTCGAATTGTGCCTCGAAATATTCACGCATCTCCGTTGCCTTCGTTCTGTCGAGCGTGGTGTAGGAGTTCATCCGGCTGGAGGTTTGCCGCGTGTAGAGTACCTCTGCTCCCAGGAGCCACCAGAGCGCTGTGCTCAGCAGCTCTTTGTTCTCTCGGATGAGGCACTCGCATTTGGCTCTGTCGTTTACCTTGTGGTATTTGTTGACCTCCCGTATAAAGAGGGTGCGGAATTTTAGGAGACCTCTGGCCTCGATTTCGCTCCAGAGGTTCTCCTTTGTTCCTTCGTCCGTCGTTAGCTTCTCGATGAGGGTCGCACTGATATCCGGCAGCGCGTCAATGTAGAGACCGCTTTCCGCTTTGTGTTCCTGGGAACTCGTCAGTCCTATGTATCCTTTCAAGAAGTCCATGGCCGTCCGATTTTAGGATTGTGTTCCTTCCCCTCCTTCACCGCCTTCTGCTCCGCTCGAAGACGAACTCTCAGCTGCGGGACTCGATGCGGCTGCAGACGGGCTGGATGCTGCAGAACTTGCGCTCGGTTGAGCGTCGCCGTAGGTGGCGATGTAGTGCAGCGAGCCGTTTACGCCGTAGAGCGGGTCGCCCTCGCGGAAGGCGTTGTCAGGCAGATTGAAGAGGCCGTAGCTCTTGCTCAGGATGAGCAGCCAGCCTCGGTCTGCTACCTTCTTCCCTTGGCCGTCATAAACCGGGCAGTCGCGGTACTTGAGTTGCGCGTCCAGTTTGAGGGTGGTCAGTTCGCCGTTGGCGAGTACTGCCGGGATCGGAAGTGTGAAGAAGATGGAGCCGCCCTTCTCGCCTGCGTAGCTGCCGACGTTCTTGTTGAAATCAACAAAGCCGATGTTACCCTTGGCAAAAATACCGAAGTGGTTCTTTCCCCATGTGGTTGCGGTTTTCGGGTCGTTGTAGGTATTGAAGGCTAATTTGCCGAAGCCCTGGCCGTCTACGCCCGTCTTGAAGCGGTTGTAAACGTCGAAGGCGTTCACCAGACCGTTACCGACTACAATGAGTTGGTCGTTGATCTCGTTCGCTTGTGCGTCTGTGATAATCTTCACGAAGCCGTCTACCATACTTGCCTTCTCATCCAGGCGGATGGTCTGTGCGCTCTTGCTCAAGCCGTACGCTGCGTTGGCTCCCCATTTCGTGCTCTGGGCGCTGATGAGGTTGCGGTCGATTTTCTGGATCAGGGCGTTGGTGTGTACCAGAATGGTCTCGTAGAGGGCCAGCATCAGCGGTGCGCTCGGTGTTCCGGCTGCAAGTGTAGCCGTGGCTTCCGATTGGTATTTGCGCATCTGCTCGTCGCTGATGAAGATGCCAATCTTCGAGAATAGCGGGTGTCCGATTTCGGCCTCCTTCCATTCCGGCGTGATGTTGGTATCGCAGTCGTCTCGGTCTGTTACCTCATCCTCGGTACCGCGCTGTTGGTAGCGTACCTTGATGGTGGGGTCCTGGCCAGCTGCGCCACGGAGTTCGTCCAGGTTGACCACTTGGGTCAGGGCGTTATTCTCCAGGAGTGCCTGCAAGAAGCCGGACGGACTGACTTTGAGTTGCGGGTCGTTTAATCCCGCGATGACGCTGATGTTCAAAAGCAGCGCCTGTACAAATCCGATTAGTTTCATGGTTGTCTCTTGTTTTTGTTGTTAGTTACTCTTGGTTTCCTCCCGTGAGGTCTCCCAGCGCTTCTTGGATTGCTGTGGTTACCTTCTCGGTGTTTACCTGGCCTCCTCCACCTGGGATGATGGTCTGGCCGGGTTGTGGTGTTGGCGGTTTTGGAGCGCCCGGTTTGCTAACCTCCAGCAGTTTGTTGTCGGCCAGCAGTTTGTTCACGTAATCTCCGAAGGATACGGGCTTGTGGCTCTCGTCGTAGTAGTCCAGGTCCGGGCTTGCTGCGTTCTTGAGCTTCAGTACTCCGTTGTCGTTAACTACGCATGCTCCGCTCTTCTTCAGGGCTGCATCGAGCAGGGTGGAGGCGATGGTCACGTTGACCTGGTTGTCCAGCTGCTTGTTAGCGTACTGCTTTCCTGCCAGTTCGTTGTTGATGAGCATCTTCAGGATTTCGCTCTGGTGGGTGCTCTTCAGCGTTGCGATCTGTGCTTCGCTCTCCGTCTTTGCTTGTGCGGCCTGCGCCTGTAGCGTAGCGATTTGAGTCTGGAGGGCTTTTACCTCCTCGCTCTTGCTTCCGGCTCCTTCCTTGATTTTGTCATCAAGTTCCTTGATCTTGGCTGCTATCTTAGCGTCCAGGATTTCGAATTTCTTGAAGGTCGATTTCTCGGCTGCGTTCTCGGTCGCAAATCCGAACTTCTCGGCAAGCGCCGCGAATTTCTCGTCTGCGGTCTTCAGTAACGTTCCACGGAAGTGGGCCTGTACGTCTGTGTTGTTTTTCGCTCCCTCGAGCGACATGAGGGCGTTGTCGATTCGTTGTGCCAGTTCGTCCTTGATCGTGCGCTGCGCCAGGTTCGGGTCGGCCAATAAAGCGGCAAGCTCTGGGTCGTTTTGCAACCCTGATTTGGTTGCCAATGATTGTAAAAATTGAATAAATGTCATAACGGCTGTTATTTGGTTGTTTTGTTGCTGGTCTTCTTGGCTGCGGCTGCTTCAGCTTTGGCCTTCTTCAGCTCTTCCTCGAGTCCCTCGATTTTACTCTCGAGTTCCTTCTTCTCGCCTTCGAGTTTCTCCTTCTCTTCCTTGAGGGATTCTGCGTTCTTTCGTGCCTCGGCCAGTTCGTTTGCCCGTTTCCTCATCCGGCTTGGCTGCGGCCTTCAGTTCCTCGATGGTTCTGTCTTTCTCGTCGATCTGCTTCTGCAGTTCTTCGTTACTCTTCTTCAGGCGCTGGATGGTCTGGTTGGATTTCTCCAGTTCGGTTGCCTCTTTGCGCTTGCGCTCCTCGGCGTGCTTCTGTGCTGCCAATTCCGGGAAGGCTGCCAGCACCTCTGCTTCGGTCGGTTTGCTGATTTGATAGCCTTGGCTACGATAGAAGGCTTCGTTTCCTGCCAGGAGGACGTGCGATTTGCCGTCCTTGGTCACTTTGATGTAGTTCTCTGTTTTCATGTCTTTTTGGGATTTTGTGCGGTGTTCCGCTGTTTCGGGTGCAAAGGTAGTGCTTTACGCGTGTATTTCAAAATCTTAGCGAAAAAAACGAGGCCGTTGGTGGTCTCGTCTTTCGCTAAGGTGTCGGATATCGCGCTAGTGGGTGGTTCGCCGCCTTATTCCGGCTCGGTTCCAGTGCTCCCAGATTCCGCAGGACTCGATGTCCTTCAGCGGGGTCCATCCGCTGTAGTGACACTGGTAGTACCTGTCCTTCCGGCGCTTCTTCATGCACCAGGTGCAGCCGTGGCAGTCCTTCTTGGTCATTTCCCTTGTATCCGCTTTATCTCGCGCTCCATGTCTGCTATCTCCTGGAGGCGTTTGTCTATCTTCTCCTGCAGGCGGTCAATCTCTCCCTGCTCGCAGGCGTTTCGGTAGACGGGGTTCGTCTGGAAGTTTGCGAGGACGCGGTCCAGCATTTTCTTCTGCATGATGCTGTAGGTGTTTCCTCCCTGGGGTTTCCAGGTTAGGTCCTCCGTCAGCGTTGCTTCAGTCATGAGCGGTCCTCCGTCGGCTCCCTTGCTCATTACGCATACTACCATCTGGGCTTTGTTGATGATGATGGCCCGCTTGTTTTCGTCCTGGTAGTGGTAGACGTTCAGTTTGAGGTCTTTAGTTGTCATGGTTCTGTCCTCCTTAGTTTTCTTCGTGTACATAGTCTGTGGTCCATCCGTCCTCGCAGGTGACCAGGCACCATGCGGGGTTTCCGTCCCAGAAAAGTTCTGCGAGTTGGCGGCATTTCTCGGTTGCTTTGTCATGCGCTGCTCCAGCCCACCATGTGGTGTCGTACTCGATCGTGAAGTTTCCGCTGGCCACCTTCTCTTTGGTGGTGTCGTTGAATACCTCGAATTTGGCTGTCATCTTCGTTTTCATTGCTTTGTCCTCCTGTTTATAGTTCTAGTCCGATTCCCATTCCTACTCCGATGAGGTGGTCTACTGCGCATCTCGCGTCGTCGAAGATTTCGTAGTTGAAATCGTCGGGGTGGTTTTCGATGATCTCCTGGACCTCT
>Ga0265298_10001766_pt1 | contig 31619 bp, 16 predicted proteins | sample AusTroGonzalo_MG_3_FD_193486 | JGI IMG/M metagenome (GOLD analysis project Ga0265298, IMG submission 193486) | Bovine rumen microbial communities from tropical cattle in Woodstock, Queensland, Australia - Gonzalo_01 | ecosystem: Host-associated > Mammals > Digestive system > Stomach > Rumen ... | reverse complement strand
GGTACTGCGTGCTGCCCACAAGAACAGCAACATGATCAGATAACCTATCGACTGTGAGAACCAATAGCCCCTGATAGGGAGGATATAAATCCAATAGCCTAGATCGACAATTGACGTGAGCAGACAGGCTACAGGCAAGAGCATCAGCGCGGAGGCGCTTCCCTGTAACCGGAATGCCTTGGCTCCCACATAGAAAATGAGACCCCATATAGTTACCAAAACACCTGCGCCTAAGGACGGATGAGAGAGTAATTGTGTAAACCAGGCTCCCACATACTGCATCAGGCCGAAGGGCTTCTGCATGAGAGCGTGGAAAAAGGGCGCTCCCCACATGAATTCTGAGCGGTCATGTGCCGTGTACAACACCTCTTGATTGACGTATAAGACATATACGACAAACGATAAGAAAGCCAACAGACTTCCATAGAGGATGGCGCCGGATATTTTGGTTTTTATTATCATTGTTTTGTTTTAAAAGGCTGGCTCAATCAAATGAGCCAGCCTATTAGAATTATACCGATAAGGAATGATTATTCCTCATAGTAAACGGACTTGATGGTAATGGAGCCTCGTGTCATCAAGAGGTCCAGGTCTTTAGAGTCACCACCTCTAGCACACTCCTTGGCAATAGCCTCGGTGATAGGAAGCTCCCACAGACCAACAGTAGGAACAACATCGTCGGCATAAGTAGTGCTCCACCAACCGTTCATGACGCGCATCGTAAGACCGGTGCCATCACCCCAGATGAACGGACCCTCAGTAGCCTCTGTGATTTCGAAGATAAGAGTCTTGAGGCCAAAGTAGATGTCATCTGAAAGATATGGCAGATACTTACCTTCTGTGTCGCTGAAGCGGCCTGCACCTGCATCACCAGAACCGAGAACAAATGGCACCTGCTCAGGTTTAGCGGGATCACCATAGATATAGAATTTCTCCAGTGGGTTCGTAATCACGTTACATGTCACAGGGAAATCAGCTGTAAGCTCGGTGCCATCGGCACAAAGAGCTGTCATGGTGACGGTATGCTCACCAACCTTCATCTTTTTAAAAGCATAGTTGCCGACGTACTCCTTACCACCAATTACCCACTTTGCAGTGACTGGTGCTGCGGTCGTACATGTGATAACGTTACCATTCTGGCCGTCGGATGACTTGTCAGTTGTGACAGTGGTCATCGCTTTGAGCTCGTCAACAGAGATGTGGCCGCCATTGCTGATATCCTCTTGAACAGGATCGCAGGCTACGAACGCACAAGCTGCGGCGAAAAGCAAAAATATCTTTTTCATATTGATTACTTATTTATAACATTAATAAAGTGTCTGGTATTGTGTCTCTGGATCAGAAGCATCCCAACCTGGGTTTTGCGTAAGCTTACCATTCATGAGGTTAATCTGACTCTGAGGCTTTGCCAGGAAACCGTTGGTGGCGATATAACGCTTAGCCCAAGAACAAGTCATATGTTCCAGACTTCTCTTCTTATCCTTCTGACCGAGACAGACAATCTGCTTGCCTTTCTGAGCCTGAAGAGCCTTAGGAGCATAGGAGCCTTCATTTGGATTGTTACCAGTCCAACGACGCATATCGTTGAAGCGGAGACCTTCGAATGCGAACTCCCAACGACGTTCGTCCTGAACAGCCTTCAGCGAGTAAGCCGTCTCAGGAACACCGGCGCGCTTCTGAACCTGGTTCATGTACTGAGCATCACCAGTGAGCTCGGTCAGCATCAGAAGAACATCAGCATAGCGCATCAGGTAGAAATCCTCGAAATGGTCACCCTGCATACTGTTGTCGAGTGAGCTGCTTGAGTAACCGGGAGCCTTGGTCCACCATGTGTCAAGACTGTTGGTACAAGCATCAAGACATACAGAGTTGTACTTCTTTACAGAATAGCCAGACTCCTCGCAGTCGTCCTTCTCGAAGGTGTAGTCTTCGAGTTCGTTGACGCAGTCGATCATAGAACCGAGTTTACGGATATCCTCATAACCACCAGCTCTTTCTGCGGCTGTCCAGTCGTCCCAGATGTTGCATGAAGGAGTACCCTGACCCCAACCCTGGTTGAATGGATAGGTGTGAGCGCGGTCACCATTAGAACCGTTACAACGAAGACCCCAGAAAGTTGAGATATAGTTTGAGTACATGCGGCTATGTGTATAATTGCCATCACCGATGGCCCACTTAGAAGCATTCAAGAACTGAATCTGGAAAAGTTCCTCGGTGTTGCCGTTACCCATGCCAGGCTGGTCAAAGCAGTTCTCACGCTTCATGTCCATAATGAACTTGTAAGCATGGCCTTCACCATCATGTGCCTCATCCCAAAGCAGACTGTTAGAGTACTGCCAGAGTGAACGGTAGTCTTCACAGAGTTTGTAACCACCATTGGCAACAACATCCTTCAGGTAGTTGACAACGTCGGCCTGAGAAAGAGAAGCTGCAGTGCAACCCTCCTGTTCTACAAGGCTGATAGCAGGAGCAGAACCAGAAGCCAGTTCGCTGACATTCTTATAGAAACCAGCCCAGAACATGTATGCACGAGCAATGAAAGACTCGGCCACGAACTTGTTGGCATGACCCGAACTCTTCTCTGTGCTCATCAGGTTCATACCAGAAACCATGTCTGAAAGAAGCTGTGGGTAAATAACATCTTCTGCGCTCACCTGCTCCTCCATCTCCGGAGTAACAGTAGTAGAGGTAATCAGGGGAACATCACCATACAATTGGGTGAGCCAGAGGGTATAGAGACCGCGCATGAAGTAACCCTCACCAAGAAGCTGGTTGCGCCTTGCCTTCTCGGACTCAGCCCAGGGTACATTGTCAATAGTCTCAATCTGGTTGTTGGCACGTGCAATACCACCATAGAGAAGTCTGAATGGCTCATCAAACTGATTCGCATTCATCTGTACAAGATGATGGAGAGCCTTAACCTTGTTGTCCTGCAAACCGCCACTACCGTAGCAGTTATCTGACATAACCTCCCACCAATAGAAAGGATTAGATGTATCGGAATCGCCGCCACCCATTACATTCATAATGCTATAGGTTGCTGCATTCTCTGCATCAACATCTGCAGGCTTACCAGGGAAAGTAGCCTGAGTCATCTCTGTCACACGCGGATCTGTGTCCAGCATGTCGTTACAAGATGTAAACACAGTTGCTGACAAAACAGCCAACGATGATATAATATATTTCTTCATAATTTATAGTCGAATTAGAATTTAATACTTGCACCAACCAAGAATGTACGTGCGGGCGGGTAAAGACCGAGGTCAACACCAGAAGCCCAGTCAGCAATACCACCTGCCAGACCTGCAGAACCTACCTCTGGGTCGAGACCTGTGTAACCGGTGAATGTGTAGAGGTTCTGAACCTGAACATAGAGACGGAGCTGCTGGAACGGGCTAGACTTCCAGATGTTCTTGAAGTCGTAACCGAGTGTCACAGTCTTGATCTTGAAGTAGTCGGCATCCTCCATATAACGAGTAGAGTTCCAGATGGTGTTCTGGTGACCAGTACCAGAAAGGCGTGGCAGACTGTTTGAGGTGCCCTCACCACACCAGCGGTTCAGGATGGTGGTGTCATAGTTCTGGTAAGGTGCATCACCGTACGAACGGTAAGAACGCATGATCTGCTGACCAAATGCACCGGCACCGTTTACAGAGAAGTCAAGACCCTTCCAGGTCAAACCGAGGTTAACACCAAGGAGAACGTCCGGATTAGGATTACCGATTTCATGGCGGTCGCAAGTTTCACCTTCTACGTAGGTAATCTCGCCATCACCGTTCCAGTCATCCCAGATGCAGTCACCAGGTTGTGCGTTGTTAAGAACAGCCTTACCTGCTTGACGAGCGGCATCAATCTGCTCTTGATTCTGCCAGATGCCGCTGTATGACATGCCGTAGAAGTAACCGACAGGCTTGCCTTCCTCTGCACGGAAGATGTACTCTGTTCCCTGTGAGAGAACACCGCCAGGTCCGTCGATGCGGTGCAGTTCGTTATTGATATGGGTAACCTTGTTCTTGTTGGTGGCAAAGTTTACGCCAATATTATAGCTGAAGTCTTTACCAATCTTGTCGTTCCAAGAGAGGGCGAGCTCAATACCGGTGTTCTCAATATCACCACCATTGATGTATGCAGGACTAGCACCATAAATATGATAGTATGGACCTACGACGAGCCAGTCCTTAGTGGTCTTCTTATACCAGTCGAAGTTTACACCCAAACGGTTGTTGATGAAACGGGCATCAAAACCGAAGTCAAGCTGCTCGGAAGTCTCCCAAGTGATGTCAGGATTTGGTACTTTAGCAGCATAAGCACCGACATTCGGAGTACCATTGGTTGAGCCGTGAGGGCCTGTCATGTCAGAACTGAACTTGTAACCATTGTCGTATGCATCACCAGATTGAGCGATAGTAGCCAGCCCCTGATACTTAAGAACTCGGTTGTTACCGTTCTGACCCCAAGATGCGCGGATCTTAAAGAAGTCCATCCAGCTCTTGGTGCCCTCCATGAATTTCTCGTTGGTAATAACCCAACCTGCGGATACAGATGGGAAGATACCCCAACGTTTACCATCCTCGAATATGCTTGAACCATCATAACGTAATGTGGCGGTAGCCATATAGGTTTCATTGTAGTCCCAGTTCAAACGGCCGAACCAAGATGCGAGATACTCTTCATCCATATTTGGCTTGCCTGTCAGAGTGGCATCGGAAACGCTATTAAGTTTCATGTTTGATAGATAGGCGGAATCCCAACCCTTCAGCGTTGCGAGCTGTTCGCCGTAAGCAACCTTGTTAGAACCATCCATTCTGATACTCCAAGCGGTGCTCTGGTAACCCTGACCAACCAACGCGCTGATCTTATGTCCATTCAGAATAGGAAGATCGTAAGAAAGGGTGTTCTCAATAGAGAAGTTACTGTTCATATAACTGTTCTGAGCAATGCTATAAGAAAGCACAGTACCTGTACTGAACGCAGAAGAACGAGGTTCTGTATAGTTGCGATATGCGCCAGCACTCCAGTTGTAGTTAAACTGAGAACGGAACTTCAGACCCTTGATCGGCTGAATGGTGACAAATGCTGTAGCACTGGCATTGAGGTTACGGCTCTCTGCCATAGAGTTAAATCCACCCTTAGAGAGGTTCTCCCATGGGTTGCTGAACAATGTTGTGTTCCATCCTTGACCATAAGCGAGTGAACCGTCGGGGTTCTGATAATAGTAGTTCTCACCATTATCTGCATATTGTGGCATCAGTGGCGTGGTCTGGAGTAAGCTGTGGAGATAGCTCCAGTACATACCATCCTCTGCCAGATCGTGGTTCTTGTTATAGCCGATAGAAATGTTCTCACCGATGGTAATGGCATCGAAGTCCTTGGCTTTCAGAAGCACGTGATCGCTGTTGATGCGGATGGTGTGGCGTCTGTAGTATGAAGCCATGTCAGCACCCATGATACCGTCGTTGCTGGTAAAGGTATAAGACATGGCGAACTTAGAACGGTCTGTACCACCGGTCAAAGTTACAGAGTGATTCTGCTGCTGGGCATTCTTGTTCATGAATACATCCCACCAGTCGGTACCTTCCCAACCATTCTGAACCTTGTTGAGAATGTCCTGAGGAACGTAACTTGCCCAGTCCATCTTAGCACCTGTTGTGTTGAAGCTGAACTCGTCCATGAGAGTCATGTACTGCTGAGCATTGAGAAGCTGTGGGCGCTTGTAGCTGTTTGACCAACCCATAGCACCGTTGTAGGTAAGCTCAATCTTGCCTGCCTTACCCTGCTTGGTGGTCACGAGGATAACGCCGTTGGCAGCACGGGCACCGTAGATGGCAGCTGATGCAGCATCCTTCAAGACGTCGATGCTCTCGATATCGTTAGGGTTAATGCCGTCAAGGTCACCACCTGCTACGCCGTCAATGACATAAAGAGGTTTTGCGTCACCGACAGTACCGATACCACGGATATAAACCTTGTAACCCTTACCAGGCTGGTTAGATGAATTGGTGATTTGTACACCCGGTGTGCTTGACTGCATAGCCTCGAGTGCGTTGGTGGTGTTCAGCTTGGCGATGTCGTCACCCTTAACCTGAACGGTAGCACCAGTCACCAATTTTTTCTTCATTGTACCGTAACCTACGACAACCACTTCGTCAAGCAGAGCGTTGTCGTCCTTCAGTGTGATCTGGAAGTTGTCCTGATTGCCAACTTTGATCTCCTGAGTCTCGTAACCGACGTACGAAATGACGATCGTAGCGCCAGGCGTTACACTGAGAGTAAAGTTTCCGTCGAAATCGGTAATCACACCGTTTCCGGTCTTACCTTTTTCAACTACGCTAGCTCCGATAACGGGGCCCTGAGCGTCGACTACAGTACCTGTAATCTTCTTCGTTGCCTGCTGAATCTCCTGAGGAGCTCCTGCGGCGTAGGCATTCGAAGAGTAACCAAGACCAAACATAGCCATGGCACTCATCAGCAGCGCTGTCTTTCTAAATTTTCGATTCATACTTAAGTATTTTCAATATGTTAAATTGGTTTGTAATGAATACAAATAGGTTTTGAGCGGAAGCAATTGCTTCCTGGTAATATATTGCCTACTCGGCGGATGTCCAGTTCGGCGCTATAAACGGCCAGAATAGTGAATTTCCGTTGAGATCGGTGATGGCACCATTGTCGGAGCCCTGCATTCTAGTGATTTAAAATTCCACATAATTAATTAATTAGTTAGGTAATTGTTATGATAATGTAGATTGGAAATATCTTCTCTTGCGTCAAACCCGTCACGGTGCCCGCTAAGCGAATGCAAATATATTATAAAATTAACACTGTGACTTTGTGATTTGTAACGCGGACTTTGCAGATGTCGTGTTAAGGGGTAAAATGTTACACCAGACAAAGTTTCTGCTACATATGCGGATAATAATCCCTTCTCGGACGTAGTGCGCGACAAGGCATTTCTTATATTATATAATAAATAAGGTGTAAAATAGCATTTTTGCTTGTTTCTTTTGATGGGATTTGTTACATGACATTTCATGGGTGAAATAGACATCAATGTTAATTTGCTCGTTTTTGTATGTGAAAGTCTGCCAAGAGTGTAAATAGGTTTAAATATTCTCTGTTTTCATGACTTGTCCAGAAAAAAAGGACTGTCGTCGTGAAAAAAAAGGTGAAAATGTTTATGTTACTAGATACAAAAAATATGCAACACTTTACAAATGAAAGTTAAATAAATAGGGTTACCTTTGCAAGCAACCTGAAACGAATAAAACGAGAGATAGTATTATCTTATTAACAACAATCAATTATCTAATTAACTATTATGTGGAAATTTAAATCACTACAAAAGCCGTTAGTGTTTCTGTTCCTGCTCTGTTTGTTCCCTCTGGGAGCTATGGCTCAGAGTGTCATTAAGGGAACGGTAAATGATGAAACAGGTGAGCCGATTATTGGTGCCAGTGTGAGAGTGCAGGGAACCAAGGTTGGCGGTATCACAGACCTTGATGGTAAATTCAGCGTTCAGGCTGACAAGAACGCCACATTGGTCGTCTCTTACATCGGTTACACCACAGAGACTGTGAAGTTGGCTGGTCGTAACAACATTACAGTAACACTTAAAGTAGATGCTCAGACATTGAACGACATCGTGGTTATCGGTTACGGTGTTCAGAGAAAGAGCGACTTGACGGGTTCTGTAGGCTCTGTTAAGAGCGATGACCTTAAGAACTTGTCAACCAACGATGCCGCTGCTGCTTTGCAGGGTAAGGTCGCTGGTGTGAACGTCATCACAAACGGTTCTCCTGGAAGTGGCGCTGATATCCGCATCCGTGGTATATCGTCTAATTCTGGGGCTCTTAGCCCTTTGTATATCGTTGACGGTCTTAAGGTTAACAGCATCCAGTATCTAGATCCTCAGATGATCGAGTCTATCGAAGTCCTGAAAGATGGTGCTTCTGCAGCTATCTATGGAGCCGAGGCAGGTAATGGTGTCGTTCTCGTTACCACCAAGAAAGGTGAAGAGGGCAAGGTGTCTGTCAACTATACTGCCAGAGCAACCTTGCAGAATTTTACCCGTCGTCCTTTGATGGGTCGTGACGATTTCCTTAAATATATGACCTATGAGTATGGTGAGGCTGATGTTGCTGGCAAACTTAAGGACAATGACTTTAGTCATCCTGATTACGCTGGCGGTGTCATCGATCAAGACTGGATTGACGCTTATATCGAGCCCACATGGAGCACGCAGCATACGGTGAGCATTTCTGGTGGTAACACTAAGGGACATTTCTTTACCGCTCTTAATCTCATCCATCAGAATGGTATCGTAAGAGGTGACAGAGATGTCTATAAACGTATTACCGCTCAAGTTAATGCCGACTATAATGTTTACAAGTGGTTGCAGGTAGGTTCTAATAATACCATCGAAAAATGGGACACCAAGAGTGTGTCGCAACGTTCGTATGGTTCTTCGTTCGAACAGATGATGCAGATGGATCCTCTGACCCCAGTCTATTGGACAGAGATTTCTCAGATGCCAGATAAATTCAGGACAAAATTGGACGCTTATGAGAATGGAACCTCTAATCTGCGTCTTTTCCGTGACAGTCATGGTTGGTTCGCTAACACCATGTACTCTGATATGGAGGGCAGCCCCTTCGCTAAGCGCGACGCGACCGATGGTACCAATGGCGGTTTCAATGTCCATGGAATATTCTTTGCTAATTTGATGCCTCTTAAGGGATTGACTATTACGTCACGTTTCGGCTATCGCCTCAATTTTAGCAATGAGCATACTTATAGCACACCTTACTATGTGGGTGATCGCGGTAATCAGGAAACTTATTCTATAGCTGCCAATACCAGTACAGGTTGGTACTACCAGTGGGAGAATTTTGCGAACTACATCAAGAAGATTGGTAAGCATGACTTTACGGCGATGGTAGGTATGGCTTATCATGAAAGACATTCTGATGACTCGAGAATCAGTGCTTCGGGTACAGACATTCTCTCGTCATACGAGCCCAACTTCCGGTATATTAGTAATGTGAAAAAGGATATTCCTAAGACTACCAGCAATAGCCCTAGTGTGCACGCTAACATGGCTTATTATGGTCGTCTGACTTATAACTACGATAACCGCTACCTCTTCCAGGCAAATTACCGTGCCGATGCTTTTGATACGTCTAAACTTCGCGGAAAGAACCGTTGGGGCTATTTCCCCTCATTCTCTGCAGGTTGGACTATCAGCAACGAGAAGTTCTTCAAGAATAATGTCTCTACCGATGCCGTTTCCTTCTTGAAGCTCCGTGCTTCTTGGGGTCGTAATGGAAATATCGCTGTGCTGGATAATTATCCTTATACTGCTGCAATTGCCAAAGGTAACAGCTATTACCAGTATCATGTGGATCAGACCGGTTCTGCATATGGATCTTCTCCCGATAAATTGGCTAACCCTGACCTGAAATGGGAGGTGTCAGAGCAGACCGACCTGGGTATCGATGCTCGTTTCCTGAGAAACAGACTGTCTCTTGCTGCCGTATTCTATAACAAGCGTACCAGAGATCAGCTTCATGATGTGAATATTGCTCCTGAGTTGGGATTTGCAACAGTAAAGACTAACCGTGGTGAAGTGCTGAACAGAGGTATCGAGCTCGAACTTGGTTGGAAGGACCGCATCGGTGATTTCAGTTACTCTGTCAATGCCAACCTTACAACGATTCACAACGATGTGCTCTCCATGGATGGTGCAATTCCTGAATATAAAAAGGATGCTAGCTCAACCAACTATGATATTCAGACGGTCTTCGAGGAAGGTCACACCGTTTGGCACCTCTATGGTTTTATCTATGAGGGTGTTGATGAAAACGGAGATGCTAAAATCAAGAATTTAGCGGGTGATGAAAATATCGGAACCGAAGATATGACAGATATCGGCCGGACGATTCCTTCCTTCATCTATGGTCTGAACATAAATATGGCTTGGAAAGGATTTGACTTCATGCTCAATGGTTATGGTCAGGGCGGTAACAAGATTGTTCCTGTACTCCATCGTGCTGGTTATAAGAATGGTCTGAAATACTATCTTGACAATGCCAGAACACCGGAAAATCCAGGCGGTTCTCTCCCGCATCCAGCGAAAATCCTCGGACCGGATAACGATTTCTGGTCTTCAACCGGTAATGTATTCAAGGGAGACTACTTCCGTATCAAGCAGCTGCAGTTAGGTTATACGATTCCTTCAAAGATTACGAAGAAGGCATTGATCAACAACCTCCGTGTGTATGTATCACTCGACGATTTCTTCACCATCACCAGCTATCCTGGTCTGGATCCTGAGACGGCTTCGTCAGCTACAGCAATGGCTCCTTCTGCAGTCGGTCTCGACTGGGGTTCATATCCCACCATGAAGAAGATGATTCTGGGTGTAAATGTGACATTCTAATTTAATGCAAAACAAAATGAAAAAGATAATAATCCCCACACTGTTCGTGTTCGCGCTGGGCTTGGTCTCCTGCGAAGACAAACTTGATATTGCTCAGAAGGGTACTGTCAGTACCCTGAACTACTATGCCTCCGATGCGGATGCAGAAGAGTGCCTTAATGCCATGTATGCCAATTTTGTTGAAAGAGTGGCAGGAAGTGAAGGTATCGACAACCCGGAGCAGGTTATTCTAAACTATGCAGCCGACGATATTCTGGCGGCTGGTGGTCATATAGAAGACCATGGCGCTTTCCGTGTATTCGACGAGTTCACTTATGATGAGGCAAACGCAACTTTGAAGGAGTGCTATACCCGTTATGTCACGGCGATCTATTACGCCAACCTCGTTATATCGAATTTCACCAACGAGAACCATGATGGTGTAGAACCTAAGTTCACTAGTGATTATACGAAGCAATGTGTGGCTGAGGCTCGTGTCATGCGGGCCTACCTCCACATGATGATGGCCATCCTGTGGAATTGTCCTGCTATCCTTGACCATCTGTTGCAGCCCGATGAACTGCCCCTGCAAGCTGGAAGCCAGGAGCAAGTGCTTGATTGGGTTGTCAAAGAGTGCGAGACGGCTATTAGCTCTGGTTTCCTGCCCAAGCGTCATGGTACTGAAGATAAGGATGCTACAGCCCGTATGAGTGTTGGCTTTGCACAGTTCGTAGCCGGTAAGGCTGCTATGTTCGCCAACGATCCCGCTACCGCTCGCAAGTATCTGGGTGACCTCATCAAGTCTGGTGACTACAAGCTCATTCCTACCGATGAGTATTGGACCAACTTCCATGTATCTGGTGACGGTAACAGCGAGAAGATCTTCGAGCCCAACTTCATCTATGATAACTCTGCGGATTTCTGGGGTAATACATGGCGTAGCCGTTGGATGGTGGCTAATGTATTCTGCTGGCGTACAGATGCTCTGGCTTCTATGCCAAGCGCATGTGCAGTCTCGGGTTGGAATGGTGGTGCCATTCAAGAGGATTTTGCGAAAAAGTTCGTCGAGCATGACGGCAATTCGCCTCGTCGCCGCGCCTGCTTCCTGACCGAGGATGAGTGGCTCTATGAGATGGAGTGGAGCGGTTCAGATCTTAATGATGGTACACTTGCCCAGAAGAAAGCGGATCCTAAACGTGGTATCAGTTCTGCTACGGGTCTCTATAGTCATGGTCCTTATTTTGAGTGGAAGCATATGTCATTCGGCAATCCTCCGAGAATCCTGACCGGTGGTAAGGTATATCCGAAAGACAACGAGCCAGAGATTATGGGTGGTGCCTCGAACACGAAGAACTTCAATGTGGCCCGTTATGCTGAGGCTCTTCTGCTCTATGCAGAGGCTTGTATAGGTGCCGACGAGGCCGAAGGTCTGAAGGCTCTCAACGAGGTACAGGCTCGTTCAGGTTCTGGTAAGATCAGCTCTTCGCTCACCTTCGAGAATGTCATGGAAGAGAAGCAGTATGAGATGTGGTTTGAGAACTGCCGTTTCCCCGACCTCATTCGTTGGGCTAAGCAGGGCAAGGTGAACCTTGATGATATCTTCAACAAGAGATATGGTGGCATCCATAAGCATGTACCTACTGTTTACGACGAGTTCTTTACCGAAGGTAAGAGCGAGCACAAGTTGTATACTAAGTATACCGAGGCCCATTTTCAGCCTTTCACAGAAAAGAACATGTATCTGCCGCTTCCACGCGACTGCCGTCTGGCCAATGGCATGAAGAATGTTCTTGGTTGGGAAAGCCTAAACGGCGAAACCGAGGAGTCTGCAGAATAAAACATACTATTCAGAAATAGTATTCTGATTAGACACATTGTTTTGGTATTTTGGAGATGCCGCGTCGAGAGGACGCGGCATCTTTTTTCGTGTTCTTTTTTGCAAACAATTGCTAATTGTAACACGGTTTATTTTGAATGTAACAATTATTGACCCTTTCGTCGAAAGCTTTTGGACTATTGGGGAAAAATAAGTATTTTTGTGACTCAAAATTCTAACTTCTAACAAACAGATGAAGAAAAAACTTACTATTCTATTTCTGGGAGTGCCGCTATTGATGCAGGCACAGAATCCCGTCATCCGTGACCAATTTTCCGCAGACCCGACAGCGCGGGTGTTTAATAACAAGGTGTATCTTTACCCTTCGCACGACATCGTTCCTCCTGAAGGACAAAGGCAGGACTGGTTCTGTATGGCCGACTATCATGTGTTCTCTTCCGAGAACCTGACCGACTGGACAGACCATGGTGTCATTGTCACCCAGAACAAAGTTCCCTGGGTGAGACCTGACTCTTATTCGATGTGGGCGCCCGACTGCGTATACAGAAATGGCAAGTACTATTTCTATTTCCCATCTGCTCCTGCTGAAGGAAAGGGTTTTGGCTTTGGCATCGGTGTTGCGATAGCCGACAATCCGGAAGGCCCGTTCATTCCTGAACCAGAGCCCATCAAGGGCATCAACGGTATCGATCCGTGTGTTCTCCTGGCCTCTGACGGTAACGCTTATATATTCTGGGGTGCCGGCCGTTGTGCCAAGCTCAAGGATAACATGAAGGAACTGGCCGACGATACGCCTACAGAAAAGGTAAAGTGGGGCGACCGTGAGTTTGAGATGAAAGGCGTCAACTGTCTGAAAGGTCTGCCAAGTCGTCAGGCTGAAGGTCCGTTCGCTTTCGAATACAACGGCAACTATTATCTGACCTATCCTTATGTAAGAGAGAATACCGAGGTTCTCGGATATGCCATGAGTAAGAATCCGATGGGACCGTACGAGTACAAAGGACTTATCATGGCTGAGCACGACAACGGCTGCTGGACCAACCATCATAGCATCATCAACTATAAAGGTCAGTGGTATCTGTTCTATCATCGCAACCACCTCTCTCCGAATGACGATAAGCGCCGTTCTGTATGTATTGAGAAACTGTCTTTCAACGCCGACGGAACCATTCAGGAGGTGAAGCCGACCTTGCGTGGCGTCGGTATCAATCAGGCTACGGAGAAAATCGATGTAGACCGCTATAGTGCTGCCAGCGCTGATGTGACCGCTCAGCTCATTGATACGGTTAACACCTTCCGTGGTTTTGAGGCTACGCTTCCGGTTAAGGGCAGCTGGATCAAGTATAATGATGTGAACTTCGACTGTATTGCCGACGGTTATGTGATTGTCAATGCCAAGGCAGCCGGGAATACCAAATTCTTTATCCGTGAGAAAACCGCCAACGGCAAGGTGATTGCTGAGGTGGACATGACAGTGAAGCCCGAGACTCCTGCCGGAATGCCGGCCATGTTCCGTCGCGACTTCAGCAACCAGTGGCTTACGCTGACTGCTCCGCTGAACTACACACCGAAGGGTGTTACCGACCTGGTGATTACCTGTGAGGGTGAGGCTGGTGTCAGTGTCGACTGGGTTCTGTTCAAGAATCGTCCGAAGTACTTCTCGCCGGTTACGACTGCCGCTGCTCAGCCTGATGATGAGGGCTTCATCCGTCGTTGGATGCTCCTGGAGCCTATCGACAAGCCCAATAGTGGCAATACGGTCTTTACCGACAGCTATCTGCGTAAGCACTTCGGCATGGAGTACTTCAAGGGTCAGCAGACCATCGTACCGAAGAATGGTCAGAAGGTAAAGGTATCGTTTAAGCGCGAGGAGGTTCCCGCAGGCTTCGGTCGTGGCTTCGGTCAGCAGCAGGCTCCCGCAGAGCCAGTGATTAAGACCGTTAACCAGACGCTTACCTGGCACGCTCTCGACAGTGAGAACATGAACGTCAAGCTGTTCCGCTTTGCAGAGAAGTGGGGACAGCAGGTCTATGGTGTGCTCTTCTGGGCAGTCACCATCATCGACTGCGATGAGGACATCGAGAATGTCCGTCTGGCAGTAGGATCTAACTCTGCCTCTATGTGGTGGCTCAACGGTGAGGAGGCTCTCCTGCTCTCTGGCGACCGTCGTATGGTGAAAGACGATGCCATGTCACCACGTCTTACCCTTAAGAAGGGTCGTAACATCCTCCGTGGTGCCATCATCAATGGCCCTGGCATGAGCGACTTCTGTGTTCGCTTCCTCGACGAAAAAGGTAACCCAGTAAAGAACTATTCAATCAAAGCACAATAAAATGAAAAGACTACATACACTTCTGGCGGCACTTGCCGTGACTGCTGCCGCCAATGCGCAGATAGGCGCTCCTTATATCCATGACCCCTCGACCATCGCAGAGTGCGAAGGTAGATACTACACCTTCGGCACTGGTGGCGGCGGTCTGATCTCTGAAGACGGCTGGACATGGAACAGCGGTGCAGAGCGCCCTGGTGGCGGAGCAGCTCCCGATATCATCAAGATCGGTGACCGTTACCTCTGTATCTATGGTGCCACAGGTGGTGGCCTCGGTGGCGGTCACGCCGGTCGCATCCTTACCATGTGGAACAAGACGCTTGATCCTAAGTCGCCCGACTTCAAATGGTCGGAGGCTGTCGAGGTCTGTGCTTCCGACGGTATGGAGGATCAGGACGCGATCGACCCGGGTATCTTACTCGATCCCACAACGGGTCGTCTCTGGGTCAGCTATGGCACTTATTTCGGTACGATCCGCCTGATTGAGCTCGATCCGAAGACCGGTTTCCGTGTGAAGGGTAATAAGGAGAAGGATATCGCCATCGACTGTGAGGCTTCCGACCTGATCTATCGTGATGGTTGGTACTATCTGCTGGGTACTCACGGCACTTGCTGTGACGGCACGAATTCTACCTATAATATTGTGGTGGGTCGTTCACGCAGTGTGGAGGGACCGTATCTCGACAACGTAGGCCGTGACATGTATCATGGTGGTGGTAGAATGGTGATTGCCGCAGGCGACCGTAAGACTGGTGCCGGCCACTTTGGACGTACCATCATCGACGAGGGTGTCGAGGTGATGTCGTTCCACTGGGAGGCCGACTTCGACTTGAGCGGACGCTCTACACTGGCTATCCGTCCTCTGCTTTGGAAAAACGGTTGGCCCTATGGCGGCGATCTGTTCAAGGGCGGCACCTTCGAGATTGAGTCTGAGCGTCGTGGCTATGCGCTGGAGCTTGCTGTCGATTTCGTCAGAATGCAGCAGGAGCGTCAGGGTTGGTTCAATCGCAACCAGATGGAGCAGCCCGTCAAGCCTGTTGCTAACCAGACCCTGGAAGATGTGATCGGTACCTGGCCGGAGGGTGACATCCCCGCACGCATCGGCGACTATATGTTCCGTCCCCACCAGCGTTGGACCATCTCGCCTGTCGAGGGTAAGGGCGCCTACCTTGGAAATACCTACTTCAAGATTGTCATCGAGGGTACCGACCGTGCGTTGACTGCCACCGCCGACAAGGAGGTGACCACTGTTCCCGCCTATACTGGTGCCGACGAGCAGCTCTGGCGCATCGAACAGCTCACCGATGGCACTTTCCGTATCATGCCGAAGGTGATACCTGGTCAGGAGGGCATCAACAAGCGCTACTGTCTCTACTCTGCGGGCGATTCGACACCGACCCTCGCCGAGTATGACTTCAGCAGTGACAACTCGAAGTGGAACTTCCGCAACCACTAAGAAAAAATATCAGAAAAGAGTAAGGGTGTCCCGACTTCTGGGACACCCTTTTCGTATCTTTGCAGTCGTATGCTGACAGAAAAGACGATGGAAAAGCTGCGGATTCTCGCAGAGTCGGCGAAGTACGACGTCTCGTGCTCGTCGAGCGGCACCGTGCGCAAGGGTAAGCAGGGCATGGTGGGATCGACCGTCGGGGGTATCGGTATCTGTCACTCGTTTGCCGACGACGGCCGTTGTATCTCTCTGTTGAAGGTGATGCTGACCAACTACTGCATGTACGACTGTGCCTACTGTATCAACCGTCGCTCGAACGATATCCGTCGGGCCACGCTCTCCGTCAGCGAACTGGAGGAGATCACGATGGAGTTCTATCGTCGTAACTACATCGAGGGTTTGTTCCTTAGCAGTGGGATTGTGCGTAATCCCGACTATACGATGGAGCGGTTGACGGCCATCGCACGAGATCTGCGTACGGTACATCGTTTCAACGGCTATATCCACCTGAAGGCCATCCCCGGTGCCAGTCAGGATCTGCTTGCCGAGGCCGGACGCTATGCCGACCGCATGAGTGTGAATATCGAGATTGCAGAGGAACGGTCGCTGAAATTGCTCGCACCGGAGAAAGATCACCAGAGTGTGTTCCAGCCCATGCGCCTGATACAACAGGGGGTGCTGGAGAACAAGGAGGATCGTCGTCGTTTCCGTCATGTGCCCCGCTTCGTGCCAGCCGGACAATCGACACAGATGATCGTAGGAGCCACACAGGATACCGATCGTGACATCCTCACGATGTCGTCGGCACTCTACGGGCAACCGTCTATGCGACGTGTGTATTATTCGGGCTATGTCAGCGTGAACACCTATGATCCGCGACTGCCTAATCTCAAACAGCCACCACTGGTACGGGAGAACCGTCTGTATCAGGCCGACTGGCTGTTACGCTTCTACCATTTCAAGGTCGAGGAGATTGTCGACGAGCGTCATGCGAACCTCGACTTGGAGGTTGACCCTAAGCTGGCCTGGGCATTGCGCCATCCTGAGGCGTTCCCCATCGACATCAATACGGCCGACTATGAGCAGTTGCTGCGGGTGCCGGGACTGGGCACGAAATCCGCATGGCTCATCGTGAACTCCCGACGTTTCAACCGACTTACGTCGTACGACCTTAGGAAGATGGGAGTGGTGATGAAAAAGGCGAAGTATTTCATCACCTGTCATGAGCTGACCAGTGGCTATGCGATGCCTATCGTCGGTATTAACGAACTGCACCCGGAGCGGCTCCGTCCCTTGCTCATCTCCAAGACCCAACAGAAACGGGCGGCCGAGGAACGACAGTTGGAGCTGCCTTTTGAAGAAAACCCTCATTAAAAACCCATCTATGACTTGTTATGTGATTGACGGAACGATCGACGGACTCCTGACTGCGGTGTTCGATGCCTTTGCGTTGCATGACCAACCGGACCGGTTGCTGATGCAGGGGGAAACGGTGCCGCTGTTCTGCGATCATCTCTATCAGGTGACGACCAACGACGAGAAGGCACGCCGGGTGTGGGCCGGGTTGGAGAAACGACTGCCGCATGAGGTCATGAGAATGATTTCCGTCAGTTGGCTGTCTGAACTGCCAGAGCTGCCAACGCCCTTATTCCTCTATATCTGTAAGGTGTTCAGACAAGGGGATATCTCCAGATATTTTGCCGATCCCGATGTGCAAGCTGTGACGAACATCGCACGGAAGGTGGCCCATGAGGAGTTGCGTATGAAACAGTTTATTCGTTTCCAGAAAGCCAAAGACGGCACCTACCTCGCTGTGGTATCACCCGATCATGATGTGCTTCCGTTGATAATCACCCATTTCGCCGACCGTTTCAATGACCAGTCGTGGCTCATCTATGATGCCAAGCGGCACTATGGTTTCTATTATGACGGGCATCAGACCATCCGTATCACGTTTGAGGATGAAGTCGCTGTGCCCTTTAGTCTTTCCGATGGAAAACTGGATGGCAACTTGCTCAGCAGTGACGACCAACTGATGCAGGACCTGTGGCGTACGTATTTCAAGGCTATCTGTATCAAGGAGCGCATGAATCCTCGGAAGCAGTTGAAGGACATGCCCCGCCGTTACTGGAAATACATGACAGAAAAACAATAAAGCCTCCCTTGGGGAGGCTTTATTGTTATAAGGTGATGGTGAGCTTCTTCAGATCCTTGTCCTGCGAACTGTTGCCGTAGAGGATCTCGTAGGTGCCTGACTTGGTTCGCATGGTGTTTGTCTCGGCATCCCAGAACTCAAAACTCTTTTCGTTGAGCGTCAGCGTGACAGTCGCAGTCTTGCCGACCTTCACGTCGGCACGTTGGAAGGCCCGGAGCGACTTCGACGGTCCCTCGGCATCGGCGAGGTTGCGGATGTATAACTGTACAATCTCTGTGCCGTCGCGCTTGCCGGTGTTCGTGACAGGGATGCTGATGGTATAGTCGGGCTTTCCGGCTTCTCCGGAAATCTTAGCTTCACCAACCTCAAAGCTGGTATAACTCTGCCCATAGCCGAAGGCGAACAGCGGATCGTCGAAGTAACGATAGGTGCGCCCCTTCATCGAGTAGTCCTCGTAATCGGGCAACTGCTGGGTATTCTTATAGAAGGTCACGGGCAACTTACCGCTGGGGTTATAGTCACCGAAGAGCACGTCGGCCACGGCAGTGCCTCCCTCCTGACCGGCATACCAGGCCTGGACGATCGCCTCACAGGTCTCGGTCTCAGGCAGCAGGGCGATGGCAGAACCGGAGCAGTTGACGAAGATGACCTGCTTACCGGCTTCCTTCAGGGCCTTCAGGAACTCGCGCTGTACCTTCGGCAGTTCGATATCCGTGCGGTCGCCGCCCTTGAAGCCCTCGATGTTCACGGGCATCTCCTCTCCCTCCAGACTCGGAGCGATACCACCAACGAAGATCACCTTGTCGATGCCCTTCAGTTGGGCGATGGTCTGCTGGTAGTCGATGGGCAGCTCACGGGCCACGTCGATCTTCATCGACGCCCCCCACGTCTTCACGGTCTGGAAGCGCACCTCAATCTGGAACGACTGTCCCTTCTCGGCCTTCAGTACGGTACGAGTCGGTGTGGCGCGCCAGATATGCTGCATGATTTTTCTTTCACCATTGACGAAGACCTCGAAGTGACCTGTTGCCTCCACATTCAGGACATACTCACCGGCCTCCCTCGGAGTGAAGGTGGTCTCATATTTGGCAGAGAAGTCCTCCACGGGCAGGTTGGCGGCGAAGACATGCATGCCGGCCGTGGTTACGTTGACGGGCTTCGTATAGTATTCGGTGGTGAACGACTTACCTTCCATCTTCGTGTTGGTCCAGAAGGTGCCCTTCAGTCCTTTCTTGCCGTCGGGACTTGTGCATTCTGTTGCCAGACGACTCTCCATCACGCGGTCGTTGGTCAGGTCGCAACCGGGTATATACACCAGCTTCTTCTGCTTGGCCTTGATGCCGTTGAGGATGGTGATGGTATGGTTGGGCGTACCGTTGTAGTTACCCCACATCATCGGCTCATTATCGGCATTGGGACCGATGACCGCAATTTTCTCGGCATTCTTCTTCAAAGGTAGGATGTCGTGGTTGTTCTGCAACAGCACGATCGACTGGCGCGCCATGTCAAGGGCAATCTTGGCGGAAGCCTTGGTCGACATGGCCGAATAGGGGATCTTCGACCACTCCACAAGCGATGGGTCGTCCATCTCACCGAGATCGAAACGACCTTCGAGCAGACGGATGACGTGCTTGTCGACCTCTGCCTCACTGATCAGACCGCGTCGCACGGCCTCGGGGATGCTCCTGTAGGCGTAGCCATAGCCGCACTCCACATCTGTTCCGGCCAGTGTGGCCTTGGCAGAGGCTGTGATCGGAGAGGACGAGCTCTTATGTGAGGTATAGAAATCGCTGATGGCACCGCAGTCGCTGACGACGAGGTACTGGAAGCCCCACTCATCACGGAGAATCTGCTGGAGCAGTCGGTTACTGCCGCAGCAGGGGTCGTCGTCGAGCCGCTGGTAGGCGCACATGACCTCACGTACCTTACTATCTTGAACGAGGGTCTTAAAGGCCGGCATATAAGTCTCCCAGAAGTCACGTACCGGCACATTGGTGAGGTTGGCGGAGTGACGGGTGTATTCCGGACCGCTGTGTACGGCATAGTGCTTGGCACAGGCCCACAACTTACGGTATTTCGATGACTCCGGTCCCTGTAGACCACGAACGACGGCATCGCCCATCACGGAGGTCAGATAGGGATCCTCACCGTAGGTCTCCTGACCGCGGCCCCAGCGTGGGTCACGGAAGATGTTCACGTTCGGTGTCCATACCGACAGACTGTGCATCTTCATGTCCTCGCCGCCCAGGTCGTACATCCGGTGGTTGTACTGGGCACGGAACTCGGTGCTGGCCACGTCGAACACGTCGAACAGTAAGGTGGGGTTGAACGATGACGCCATGGCCACCGGCTCGGGGAAGTTTGTCACATTACCCATGTTGGCGGCACCGTGCAGGGCCTCGCTCCACCAGAAGAATTTCTTGATGCCGAGGCGTGGGATGGCCGGACTCTCGTCGAGCATGAGCATGGCTTTCTCCTCCAGCGTCAGTCTGCTGCAGAGATCCACGGCACGCTCCCTGGCACTCAGGTCAGGGTTCTGATAAGGCAAGGTCTGTGCCGATGCAGACGATACGGCACAGACCATGAGCATAAATAATGTTGATAATAAGAGGTTATTTCTTTTGGATAATTGTAGTAGCATATCTCGTTATGTTTTCGTTGCAAAGATAAATAAAAAGTGTGATATGTACAATACTTCATGTCACATAAACTTTCTGTCAAGTAACATCAAGTGGGCCGAACGTCTATATCTTCAGCCGGTATGTCTGACCGGGCTTAGTGTCCAAATCGTATTCGTAGACATTTTTCACCTGAAGCAAGGGAAAATCTGACAGTTCAGCCGATTGTAGCGGCTGTTGGATCACGGCCGGTGCGAACAGCGGGTTGGGGCACTCGCCGGTGGCCGGTCTCAGATGCGCTCCATGAAGGGGCACGTAGGAGCGTACGCGGAGCGTGCCGCCGATGGTCGACTTGATGACGGTCTCCTGTATGGCACCGTCCTTCCAACGCATGTCAACGATGAAGCCACCTCGTGCACGAAGACCAGTGACCTGTCCCTCCGACCATGCGTCGGGCAGGGCGGGCAACAGGTGTACGGCACCGTCATGACTCTGCAGCAGCATCTCACAGATGCCAGCGGCACAACCGAAGTTCCCGTCGATCTGGAAGGGCGGATGGGCATCGAAAAGGTTCGGGTAGGTACCGCCTCGGGGCCCCCATTCTGTCGTGGCAGGTATCACCGTCAGCAGGTTCTTGAAGATCTGGTAGGCATGGTTGCCGTCGAGCATCCGCGCCCAGAAGTTGATCTTCCACCCCAGACTCCAGCCCGTCGCCATGTCACCACGTTGGTTCAGTGTGTTGGCGGCGGCGGTGAAGAGCTCCGGATGGGAGTAAGGCGATATCTGGTTGGAGGGATAGAGTCCGTAGAGGTGAGAGATATGACGGTGCTCATCCTTCGGGTCGTCGCCGTCGATGAGCCACTCCTGCAGTTGACCGTAGCGCCCGATCTGCATGGGCGCCAGCTTCGACAGCGCCTTCTGATAGACGCGGAGGGAGCCCTCGTCTTTGCCAAGAACCTTGGCTGCCTGTATCAGTTGTGAGAGCACATCGAAGACAATCTGGTTGTCCATCGTCGAACCGGCGGTGACGGTGGTGCTCTTACCCTTCGGACCATGCTCCGGTGAGACGGTGGGCACGGTGACGAGCCATCCTGCGGCTCCTTTCACCTCGCCCGACTCGGGGTACGGCTGCATATAACTGAGCAGGAAGTCGGCGGCTCCTTTCATGATGGGATAGTAGTCCGTCAGGAACTGCTTGTCGCCAGTGAAGAGATAGTGCTGCCAGAGGTGTGTCGTCAGCCATGCACCACCTGTGGGGAACATACCCCAGGTCGTGCCGTCTACCGGACCGGCGATGCGCCAGAGGTCGGTATTGTGATGGGCCACCCAACCGTCACATCCGTACATCGTCTGGGCGGTCTTGGTACCTGTCTTGCTCAGGTCGCGGATCATCGAGAACAACGGCTGCTGGGTCTCGGCGAGGTTGCCCACGAGGGCGGGCCAGTAGTTCATCTCCGCGTTGATGTTAATGGTGTACTTCGAATCCCACGGGGCATCCATCTTACCGTTCCACACACCTTGCAGGTTGGCTGGCTGTCCGCCCGGTTGCGAGGAAGAGATCAGCAGGTAACGCCCGTATTGCATCATCAGCGACACCATGTCGAGGTCGGTGCCGCCGTTCTTGGCGAAGGCAGCGAGGCGCTGGTCGGTGGGGAGGCGTGATGTGCCGTCTGCCGAAGCTGCCGACTGTCCCAGTGTCAGTGATACACGGTCGTACTGCGCTTGATAGGCCTTGATATGGCGGTCGCGCAACTGCTCATAGCTCTTCCCCTTCAGTGAGGTCATCGTCTGGAGGTTCTTGACTGTCGGGTCACCACTGATGTTCTGGTAGTCGATGAAGTTGGTGGCGGCCACGATATAGATGGTCGCTGTCGTCGCGTTGCATACGGTGATGGACTTGCTGCCGTCCACCGTCTCGCCTTCGGTGCTCACGGTGATACGCGCCTCGGCCGTCAGTTGTCCGGGTATGCCTTCCTGCTCGACGTTCTTGACGACGGCCGTCAGCTGATGGTTGCTGACATGCTGCTCCGCCTGCAGTTGACTGTCAAAGCCGAGGTTAAAGGCCAGCGTACCTTCCTTGTCCACTTTCAGATGCACGACGATGGCGTTGTCGGCCTGTGAGGCAAAGACCGTGCGCTCGTACTTGATGCCGTTCGCCTCGTAGGTGGTGGTGCAGAGTGCGTCGGCGAGACTCAGCTCACGACGGTAGTCCACCGGCACGGTCTGTCCTTGGTAGTCGAAGGATAGCTTCACACTGCCCAACGGTAGGAAGCGCATGCCATGAGGTCCCTTGAAGAAGTGCTTGTCGATGATCTCGTGCGCCTCCATCTCCTTACCTGCGAAGATCAGGTCTCTGACCTCCTGCAGATGAGTCTTGGCTTCTTCACTGTTGTTATGATGGGGCGACCCGCTCCAGAAGGTCTCCTCGTTGAGTTGGATCTCCTCGCTGTCGGTACCGCCATAGACCATCGCCCCGAGATGGGAGTTGCCGATGGGCAGAGCCTCCAGCCAGTGGGTGGCGGGCTTGTCGTACCATAGCTTGTGCTGTTGTGCTGTGGCCGAGAGTGCTGTCAGGCAGACGGCCAGCATCATGAGTGCTTTCTTCATCTTATTGGCTGATATTGATTTCCTGTCCTTGATAGTCGACGGTCTTCGTGGTGCCGTCGGGCCACACCACCGTGAAGGTCCTGACAGAGAGCATGCCCGGGAAGGAGCCTTGTCGCTGACCGATGGTCAGCACCCCCTTGGCATCGTCCCAACGGAACGGGATGGTGCTGTAGATACCCTTCTCGTAGTTGTAGTTGTCGCCCTCATCCTCATAGAGCGTGAAGGTACCGTCGGCACCCGGGTAGATACGGAGCTCGAGGTGGTCCCATGCCTTCTCACCTACATACTGCATCTCCGGACCGAGTGGGAGGATGCTACCGGCACGGACGAACATCGGCACACGGTCGAAGCTGGTGGTGAGGACGACCGTCTGTCCGCCCTTATACCACTTATTCGTCCAGAAGTCGTACCATGTGGTTCCCTTCGGCAGATATTTCGTGGCTGTCTTGCTCACATTCCAATCCACTCCCGTCTCCTGACTCCTGTCGCCCGACTGTTCTTTCTTCTCCCATCCGGTCATGGCGTCCTCGTGGATGATCTTCTCCTCCGTGTACTGGGCCTCCACGATGGGGGCGGCAAGGATGCTGCGACCGAACATGAACTCATCGGTCATGTCCCACACCTTCTTGTCCTGGGCGAAGTCGCTGAACAACGGGCGCAGATAACTGTCGTTGTTGCTGGTGACCTGCCAGGCCGTACTATATATATAAGGTATAAGACGGTAGCGCAGACGGATGGACTTCTCGATGGCGTCGTACACGGGCTCTCCTTTCCGACCGAACTGCCAGATCTCACGGGGCGCGTCGGCACCATGGCTGCGGAAGACAGGGCAGAACAGACCGTACTGCATCCATCGCACATAGAGCTCCTGGAACTGTGGGTTCCGTGGTGCAGAACCGCTACCCTTGGTATTGTAGGAACCGCAGAAGAAACCGCCGATGTCGGTATTGAAGTTAGGGTTACCCGTCAGCGAGAAGCTCAGTCCGGCGGGCAACTGCTTCCTGAGCATGTCCCATGACGAGGCCACATCACCGCTCCACATGTTTGAGCCGTAGTGCTGCTGTCCGGCGAAGGCGGAGCGCGTCATGATGAACACACGCTTTTCCTGATCCGAAGAAGGGGCGCAGCTGCGCTGTGCCTCATAGACACCACGCACGGTGGCCAGGGGGAAGGCGTTGCGCATGGCCCGCCATGTTGTCGGCGCTCCCTCTGTTGTCGGGGATTTGCGATCCCCGACGATATAGGCATAGTCGCTTTCCCTCGGATTGAAGAAGTCGGGATCCGTCGAGTCCATCCACCAGGCATCGGTGCCATAGTCGTAGAGCCTCTTCAGGTATTTCCAGTAGATTGCACGTGCCTCGGCATTGAAGGCATCATACACCTTCACCCCCGAGGGATAGTCCATGCGTGGTGGCCAGATATGAGAGAGTCCGCTCTGCGGCCATGTCTCGATGGGCAACAGGAGTCCTTTCTCATTGAGCTCGCGGAACTGCTGGGTCTGTGGACCGAAGCTGGCCCAGATGCTGATCATGAAGTGAGCGTGCTTCTGGTGCACGTTCTTGATGAGCTGAGGCCCGTTGCTGAACTCCTCTGAGAGGAAGTCCATCGCGTTCCACAGGTAGTTAGAGCCCCAGTACTGCCAGTCTTGTATGATACCGTCGAGCGGCACCTGCAGCTCACGGTACTTGTCGACGATGCTCTCTGTCTCGGCGGCACTCTTGTAGCGCTCCTTCGACTGCCAGAAGCCGTAGGTCCACAAGGGGAACATCGGCACCTGTCCCGACAGGTGTCGCATCTGTGCGATGACCCCGTCGGCAGAGCCGCCGTACATGAAGTAGTAGTCGGCACAGTCGCCCACCTCCGAGGAGAAGCGCATGCCCTGTTGGTCGTCATCAAACTGTGTCGGAGCGTAGTTGTCCCAGTACAGGCCCCAGCCCTTGACCGACTGCAGCACGTTCTGGTAGTCCTCGAGGTTCGACTGCTCCATCCGCTGGTGGGTGCCACGACGGTTCATGCGCCCGTTCTGTATGGTACCCAGTCCGTAGATGGCCTCATTCTTATCGAGGGCGAAGCACTGTGTCACACGGAAGGTGCCGGCATCGGGCCCTTCTGTCCATGGGTCAAAGACACAGCTTGTCTCTCTGAGGAGTGTGCGTTTTTTTTTGTCCTGAAAAGTGATGGCACCGGAACGCGGGTCCACCTTGACGGTCAACTGTCCGCTGGCGACGGTGTTCCCGTTCCTGACCACCTCGACCTCCTCGGGCTGTGCGGTGACCACCATGCTCTTCTTCATGTAGCTGTGGCTGAGGGGCGTTTTCACCACATGGACGATCGATGGGGTGAAGAACTCGACCCGGATATCGGTCTTGTCTGTCTGCCATTGTAGTTGGGTTTGTGCCATGGCTGTGCCGAACACAGTCAGTAGTGCGCACAAGATAGTTTTTCTCATTGTTTCATTAGTTGAAGTGTGGACAATTAAAAACCTCGGGGCAAGAAACGCTTTTCTTGGGCCCCGAGGAAGGAAAAACTACTAACTACTAATATAACTAAAACAATTTTAACCATGTTTGTGATTCTGTGTGCAAAGTTAAGGGAAAAAACAATATCCCTGTTTCTTTCATGTTACAGATAGTTTTCTTTTTGTTTCATATATCAGAAAATAGTAGCTTTTCCTTCCCTTTTCGTGAATATTTATAAGTTATTACTGATAAATGCTATACAAATAGCCAAGCAGGGCCATTTTGCCGCGCATGGTCTCACGAGGTGTAAACTCACCGTTCACCCAGAGGTAACGCTGGTTGAAGTACGACTCCTGACGGGGCCAGCCGCCTTCGTTCCACGACGGGTAGCAGCGATTCAGGAGGATACGTGCGTCGCCGCCGTTGTTGGGCGACCATGTCTCTGTACCGTTGAACGGGGTCTGTCCGGGATGTGTGCCGGCCTCACCGTCGTTTCGTCCTGTGGAGTACACATCGGTGATATGGCGCTCTCCCAGACCGGTCATCTCCACGATATTACCCGGGTTACGACCCATGGCCCAGCCGGCTTCGGTGTACATGACGTGCTCCAGCTCCTGGCGACGTGCCTTCTGGGGCTCGATATAATGGGCGAGCATCACCAGTTGCAGGTTCTGCGATACCTGCCAGCGACTGTCGTTGGCACTGCGGCGCGAGGGGCGCTGGGTCATGTGACTGATGTTATAGGCCTCGGCATGACGCTTCACACTCGCCTTCAGGTTCTGGTAGAGAGCCTCGAAGTGGCGCGGCTGTGGGGTGGTCAGGTAAGCTGCGGCCGCCCAGAGTTGACAGAAGGGGATATCCTTCTCCTCGTACTGGTTGGTCACGCCGATGCCGAAGAATCCCTGCTTGCCCTTGTTGAAGAGCAGTGAGTTGCCGTCCTTGATCATGCTCTCCTCGGCGAAGATCTTCTCCCAGGCCTCGTCGCCGGTGAGGTTGTAGAGGAAGGCGGCGGCCAACTGACGGAAGTCACGGCCACGCATGCTCATGCTACCGATGTCCTGTAGCTCGTCGAGCTGCAGGTCGTCCTGACGACTGGCAAAGCGGAAGGCCTTGATGGCCTCGTCGGTATAGTACTGGCGCAGGGAGTCGTTCTGCTGGATGCGGAAGGCCTCGGCGAGGACGGCACAGTTGGCGGCGTTCGCCCAGGCGGCCATCGTCGTGCAACCGGCCTGGAACATCACGCTCCAGTCGGCACAGGGGTTTGTGACTCCTTGTGAGTAAGCCTCACCATCGCGGATAGAGAGGAAGAAGTCCACCTCGTTGCGGGCCTCGTCGATGATGTCGGGAATGCCGTTGCCACTCTCGCGGATGCCGAGGTTATCGTCGGTCAGTCGTCCGCCGGAGAGGAGATAGGGCAGCAGCATGTCGTAGATATTACTGACGTGAGCGAGATGACGGTCCCAGTCGAAGGCATCGGAGTGACCGCCCCTGACCTCTGTGTTCACGGGGTTGCCCGGCAGACGGTGCTGCCAGAAGATCGACTCGAAGAGCTTCTTGAAGTGGGGCTCGTCCCATACGTCCATCCGTAGCTTCCGCCACTCGGGATGCCAGGGCTGCAGATCGGTCTTGTAGACGGTGAAGCCCTTGGGGTCGGTCTCGGGGATGAACTGCGGCTGTCGTGGCACGGGGAACACATGCTCGGGGTCTTTCGGTTCGCCGAGACGCATGTAGTAGTAGCCGCGCACAGAGTAGCGGTAGGGCTGGAAATAGACGTTGGCCGCGATGTCGAAGTCCATGCTGCAGCCCACATCCTCGACCACCAGACGGTAACGGCCCGGAGTCGCGCCCTTGAAGTCGATGTTCCACACGTCGGTGCCGATGAGGCTCTTCTGTCCGGCCTCTTCCTTTGCGTCGGCCATCGTCTTCCAGAAGGTCACCGTACCGGCAGCCGTCTTCTTCTTGGTGTTCACGTTATAGAGATAGACCTTCCGTCCCTCCCATGCCTTGTAGTCGCGCTGACCGCCGTCGCCCAACCACTGGTAGAGGTCGGCGGCATGCCGTGTCTCGTTCGGTGCATAACCGATGATGTTCACATGCACGGCTTCCGACGGGGTGTTCCACACGTCGAAGCGGATGGTGGCTGTCGTCTGGTCGGCGCCGATACCGTCGGGGATGCTGACCGTATAGCTGCATCCCTGTCTCATCGACTGCGGCAGTTGGATGAACAGCCAGTGGTCGAGTTCGCTCGACAGGGTGTTATCGGTGTTCATCGGCTTCGACTTCCGCCAGATGTTCACGGGCTGTGCCGTGGCGAAGGCCTTGTCGTCGGCCGAGCTGACGCGCCAGAGTGCGGCCTGCTGCGCCTCGCCCACCTTCAGTCGCTCGCCGAACACGAGCAGGGTGTCGTCGCCCTCGGCGAACGAATGCCCCAGATAGGCGCTCGGTCCGGTGCCGTTGTCACGGTAGTGCACCTCACCGTCACGGAAATGCACCATCAGGTAGTCTTTGTCGATGATATGGATGCCAAGGAACTTGGTGGCCATCGCCGACGGTGCTGTCAGGAGCAGCATGCCCGTCAGCATCATAAAGAACGTTGCTTTCTTCTTAAGGGTTTTCATTTATTGGTTGTTTTTATGTTTGGCTACAAAGATACGAAAAAATCTAGAGCAAAACAAAAATAATGCGTTCTTTTTTTGCCGAGATGGCGTATCTTCGACGAAGCCAAATAAAGAACGAGTGCGTTCTGTGGTGCCCCTGTTGCCGTCTCGTCGTTCAAGAATTGCTTGAGCGATGGCGGCGGCCGACTGACAGAATAAGCCAGAGGTGTCCCCCTCTATACTTGCCCCCTCTAGGGGGCTAAAAGTATATGAGGGGGCCTCCGCGTTTCTGTCAGTCGGAAATCCCCCCTTCCTACGGTCCACTACGTCCCTCTGCGGTCCCTGAGCCTGTCCCTCTGCGGTCCCTGAGCCTGTCGAAGGGAATACCGCAGCATCAAAGCGCAGCCGATAAAAAAACACGCCAGACAGTTCAATCACGATTTTTCTTTACAAACACCCCCTCATAACTCGCGTATTAATCAGAAACAACGCAATGAGGACGTAGACGTAAGTTTTAAGCAATTTTTGTATTTGCTTGATAATAAGTAAGTTATATACTATCAATGTAGAGCCAGGATCTTTCCCTCAAAGAGATAGGCTCCAAGAGTTGTGGAGATAGGGCTTACGAGTGAAAGAGATAATCCCTTATAGGGTATAGAGATGATCCCTTTCTCTCGTAGATGCCATTCCTTACAGTCATAGAGATAATCCCTTTAACTGTTAGAAGCCACCCCTACCCAAAGTAGTCCCCATCTCTACGCCGACCAGGGGAAAAAGGAACCAAAAGTCCCCCTTGGTTTTTCTAGTTCACAACTTCAAACGAACACTTTTTTAGACACTTTTTCATGACAAACAATCATTACACTCCCGAATCCTCGAAGGGAGCAGCCCCCACACTCTCTGAGCCTCCTCTAAAACCAAACAAAGACAAAAAAGTGCAAAATAACATTAACGGGCAGGACAAACGAGTTGGGCTTTTTCGTTTTTTATTACCTTATGTATTACGAAACTAAATTAATCGGAATAATCAAACAATTGTGACAATTGTTTATCGGCTATTCATGATATTTCAGTATTATTAACAACATAATTATTATTTTGCTTATGAAGAAAGATTTACTCATTACGGCGGTGTCAGCACTGCTAGTGGTATCACCTACACAAGCCAAATCGGGGGCACGTGTAAAGCTTACCTATGACAGTAACGGAAACGTTACGTCAAGGAGCCTTTCCAATGCTACGAGGTCGGCTTTTATAGAGGAACAGGAGCCGATAGTGCTGGACAAGATATCCGTGGGACCGAATCCGACGGATGGTATTTTTAGTGTTGAACGACAGTTTGGTAGTGAAGACCAACTGTTCACCTACAGTCTCTATGGGCTCAACTCCCAGTTGATAGAGAGCCGGCAGACAACAGACCGTTTTGTGCAGTTTGATCTGAGCGGTCATGCCGATGGCATCTACATTCTTCAGGTCACAGGCCCGGATTATAATGACCTACGATGCGGCTGGAAACATCCTTTCCAAGACGGGTGTGGGACACGACTTCCAGTATGCCAGCGGCACCAACCGTCTGGACTCCTATGTGAGCGATGGCTATGAGGGAAAGCTGTGGGATGCCATCGAGTATACCTCATTCAATAAGATCAGCTATATAGAGTCTGCCGGAAAGTCGATGACACTGACCTATGGTCCTGACAAATCGCGTATCATGACGGTGATGAAGACTGGCAGTACTGTTAACGAAACAAAGTACTATGCAGGCAGCTATTATGAAGAAATCAGCAAGAGTAATGGTGAAGTTCAGAAAATAAATTATATCTTTGCAGACGGAAAGACCATTGCGATCTTTGAAACATCGAACAAGACGGCCAACGCAGTCTTAGGAGGCACCGTCTCTGAGATCGGTGGCGGCAAGTTCGCCAACGGAGCCATCACGGCAGCCTTCTCCATGATGTTCAATGAGATGATGCACGATGGAGGTGGGGATGATGACAGGGAAATAAAGATTAAGAAGCCCAAGAAAGAGAAAAGCAAAGCACATGAATATGCAATGACTTGCTTCTCAGCGACTGGCGTTTTGTTGGCTGATGACGCAACAGTTGTGGGAGCTGCCGATGATATTATTGCTGGTCTTGCTTTCATTGCAGGAGTTGGATGTGAGGCTTATTATTTATACCAGAAATTTATCGCGACTCCCCATGTGTCGCCTAATATTATGCTATATAAGGAGCATACAAAGGGGGCTCGTCCATCAACAGAAAGCAAGCACCAAAAAGGGCAAGCCAGAAAAACTAAAGATAACAGAGATGGTAATGGGAAAGGTGAAAAGGGAGATAAAAGACGAAAATATAGAAACAAGTAATAATATGGAATTAATAGAAATAAAGATAAGACGCTATAAGACGCTGATAAAAGGAATCCTTTTAGGCAGTGGAGTACAATGGTCTTTTATAAGACAAAATGTAGTTGATTATGTATTAGATGGATTCCTGTTCACAAACAAACAGTATGTTGATCGTGAGACAGAAATAGAAGAAAGCACGATGCTGCATAGGGTATTATCCTTGAAAAATAAAGCAGAGGATATTCCGGCTTTAGAGAGTCCTAGTATCCTGAATGAGAATGGGTCGCTCTATTCGTTCTTAAAAAGAAAAGAAATATTGGTGGCAGTCAGTTTGCATCGTGAAGATATATTGTATGTCGGGAAAATAAAAGATGTAGGTCCGAAATCCTTTATTCTTGATTCATATGGTACTGAACTTGAGAAAAGTGGTCTTATGAATATTGACTTTACGAAGGTAAGATATATCCAGATCCACTCAGATTACCTTGATTCTCTAGGTTTGCTTTTGGATTATGTTGAATAATGAAAGGAGGACGATTCTCATTGATTATAGAGAATCAAGAGATTTGTGATGACGATAGCCAATTCGATTATGCGGAATCACTCCGTAGTCTGCTTGGTGATTACGAGATGAATCGATAATTTCAAATCCGCAGTCTCAATGTGATTAGCTCACAATAAGACTGCGGATTTTCTTATCTGCTAAGATATATAACCTACTTCTACTCTATATAAACCATGAAGTGCATTCCCCCAAGCAAAGTACTATGCAGGCAGCTATTATGAAGAAATCAGCAAGAGTAATG
>Ga0265298_10001765_pt1 | contig 31619 bp, 23 predicted proteins | sample AusTroGonzalo_MG_3_FD_193486 | JGI IMG/M metagenome (GOLD analysis project Ga0265298, IMG submission 193486) | Bovine rumen microbial communities from tropical cattle in Woodstock, Queensland, Australia - Gonzalo_01 | ecosystem: Host-associated > Mammals > Digestive system > Stomach > Rumen ... | reverse complement strand
TTCTTTGACTTGCGTGACATGTCGTTCATTCCCATATTATAGTCGGGTACACAGTATTTGACGAACGGGCTGTCCGAAAAATCCTTCTCCGATTGAACTGGGTACACATTATTATGACAAACTGCGGTTGCCCGGTTGTTTAGATGTCGCACTTGCACCGCGATGGGCAGTTATGATATACTATGCGCGAACATTCCCACAAAAAGGATAAGAAAAGATGGCTAATATAAAGGGTGGCCGCGCCGCAAGGAAGCGCGACCGGCAGAACGAAAAGGCCCGCAAGCGCAATGCGGTCTGCAAGGCGAAGCTCCACGACGCGCACAAGAAGCTCTTCAAGTTCGCTGATGCGAACAACAAGGAAGATGCTGAGAAGAAGTTCAAGGAATTTGTCTCCGGTCTCGACAAGGCCGTGAAGAAGGGCATCATCACGAAGAACACGGCTGACCGCAAGAAATCGCGCGCTCAGCTCAAGCTCAACAAGATGGCCAAGTAAAATAATTCAGGGAATACGGGAATGTGATGGCGAAGGGCATCGGAATGTGAGGCATTCTGGTGCCCTTTGTAATTACGAAATCCTGCACGATCTACACGTTCTACACGGTTTAATTTCAAAGATAAATAAAAAGGAAACAAAGAAATGGACAAGAAGACTCTCCGCGACGTCGAGCTCAAGGGCAAGCGCGTCGTCATGCGTGTTGATTTCAACGTGCCGATGGCCAAGGACGGCTCCGGCAAGATCACCGACGACACCCGCATCGTTGCGGCGCTGCCGTCGATCAAGTACGTCCTCGAGCAGGGCGGCTCGCTCGTCCTCATGTCGCACCTCGGCCGTCCGAAGGGCGTCAAGCTCGGCGCGGCTCCGAACCCCGACAATGCGGCGTTCACGCTGAAGCCCGTCGCAGAGGCGCTTTCCGAGAAGCTTGGGCTTCAGGTCAAGTTCGTTCCCGACTGCATGGCGGCCGATGATGTCGTCAAGGCGCTCAAGCCCGGCGAAGTCGCGCTCCTCGAGAACACCCGCTTCTACAAGGCCGAGGACGGCAAGGTCAAGAAGGACGACGACAAGAAGGGCATCCACCTCACCGACGAGGAGTTCGCCACGAAGAAGGCCGAGCTCAAGGCGCAGCGCGCCGAGATGGCGAAGAAGCTCGCTTCCTACGGCGATCTCTATTGCAACGACGCGTTCGGCACGGCTCACCGCGCCCACGCTTCGACCGCCGTCATTGCCGACTACATCCAGCCCGCGGTCTCTGGCTTCCTTCTCGAGAAGGAGATCCAGTTCCTCGGCGATGCCGTCGAGAATCCCGTCCGTCCGTTCGTCGCCATCCTCGGCGGCGCCAAGGTCTCGGACAAGCTCGCGGTCGTCAAGGCGCTTCTCAACAAGGTCGACACGCTCATCATCGGCGGCGGCATGGCCTACACCTTCAAGAAGGCCCAGGGCATCAAGATCGGCACGTCGCTCTGCGAGGACGAGCAGGTCGCCTACTGCAAGGAGATGCTTGCCGCGGCTGATGCGAAGGGCATCAAGATCCTTCTCCCCGTCGACAACGTGATTGCCAACAAGTTCCCCGAGACGAAGGATGCGTCCGACATCGAGATGAAGCTCTGCGAGGGTGACATCCCGGATGGTTGGATGGGTCTCGACATCGGCCCGAAGTCGGTTGCCCTCTTTGCGGAAGCCGTCAAGGGTGCGAAGACGGTCGTCTGGAACGGCCCGATGGGATGCTTCGAGTTTGCGCCGCTTTCCAAGGGCACCTACGGCGTCTGCGACGCGGTTGCGACCGTTAAGGCCAACGGCGGCACGTCGATCATCGGCGGCGGCGACTCCGTGAGCGCGGTCAAGAAGTCCGGCAAGGCGGCCGAGATGAGCCACGTCTCCACCGGCGGCGGTGCTTCGCTCGAGTTCCTCGAAGGCAAGACCCTCCCTGGCGTTGCGGCTCTTACTGCGAAGTAATATCGTCTTTTTAGACGATGGAAAACCTCGGGGCGCGCCAATCGGCGCGCCTCTGGTTTTCTCTGCACCATTGATTTTTGAAAAATTGCGCATTGCTGCGGCGCGATTTGTGATATAATTGCTTTAAATTCATGTTTCTGTCTTGGTTTTGAGGCTCGCAAGAGCTTCGAGTTGAAAACATGGAGATAGCAAAATGAGAATTGCGCAAAGTCTCGTCTCATTGCTGTGCCTGATCGTGATTTTCACGACGCCAGCGTTCGCTACCGAAATGGCGTTCTATCCCTTCTCCGAGGGGAACGATGGAGACAACGCCGTCGGTGTCGCCTTGCACAATGCCGTCAATACGTCTACTTTGGGCGGCAGCGCGGTCCGCAACAGCGGCGACACAGCTACAGCCACGTTTCTTGACGACATTCCGGGGCGCTATCTCTACACGAACAATGTCTGGAAGGCCGACGCCATTTACAGCACTAACGTCTTCAAGTCGATCCAGACCACGTGGGAGACGAACTGGAACGCGCAAATCACATCCGCCACGTCGATCGAGTTCGCCGATCTTGGTGCGCGGCTTGCGGCGCTAGACTCCTGGACGGTCGAGTTCTTCTTCAAGCTCAACGTGCTGAAGAAGACGAACCAAGGAGCGTACGCCTCCTATCAGTACAATGTCCGCTTTGGAGAGGATGAAAAGATTTACGCGAGTCTCCAGAACCAACCCGACAGCGAAGGGCGCGGCTACTCGGTCCGTGCGTTTTTTGACAGTACTGCAGGGAATGCCTCTATTGCGAGACTGACTAGCGGGGACGGGGTTGCTCCGGGGATGTGGCATCACATGGCAGTAACCTACAATGGCGAGACGCGAAAGCTCAAGGCCATCATCGACTACGCGCATTTCGGGAACGAGAGAGAGTGTACAGGCGACAAAGCGACTACATTCGAAGCATTTTCGCTTGGCAACGGCATCACGTGGGCGCGGTTCGCGGCATTGCGCGTCACAGACCGCGTGCTTTCGTCGGGCGAGTTGCTGCACGCGTCGGACATTCCGCCGGATGACGAGTCTCTGGAAACAAGCTTTCACTGGACGTTTGAGTCGAACGCCGTAGGTGAACCGCTCGGGACTGTCCCGAATGAAGCGCTCTGGCGCAAACGCTATGGCAAGCCCGTCACGAACCAGTATGCGTATGCCGTCGATGGCCAGATATTCCGATCCTCGGGCGACGGCATCGTGAAGCCGACGACGTTCGCCTACACCGACCCGCCCGTCGGTACGCTAACGATGGACGGCTATGCCTCCAATGTCATTGACCGCATCCGCGACGGGCTGTTACTTCCTGACTGGAAGATTCGCTCGAACACGAATTGCGCCTTCCTCGTCGTGGGGCCTTGGCCGGAGAACGACAGTAACCAGTACTTCGGCAAGGGGCCGTCCTTCCGGATGTCCGACGTGGACCTTCTGACGTCCTCCGATTTCACGGCCGAGATGTACTGGCGACCCGATATCGACGGCTGGAGGGACATCCTCAAGCCGAATCCGCGCCCGCGTGCGTCGCTCTTTGGCATCACGGGGAACTTCCAGCCCGGTGTCGTCACAAATAAGTATAGCTGTTATTTCGCGTGGGATCTTTATTTTGACATGAAAACGACGAACTTCACTTTCCAGGCGACTTATGGACCTGTGGACCGCGCGTATCGGAGCTATAAAGCATCTGACATCGGGCTGATGAAGTCCGCATATCTGGAGAAGTGCAACAACGGGCATTTGCAGCATTACGCGGTCGTGTACCGTGTGGCGGACGCTGGCAATAATGACAGTCCGACCGTGCGTCTCTACATCGACCGCGAGGAATGCGCGACGCTGACGCTGCCCGCGCCGATCGTCGACTTCCCCGCCTACTTCAGGGACGGCATGGCGTTCACCGTCGGAAACGACCTGAACGACAACCCGATGCAAGGCTGGTATGACGAAATCCGCTATACCACGCGCGCGCTCTCGCCCTCGGAGTTTCTTGTGTTGCAGCACCGGCCTCTCGTTGGGTTGTCCGTAAAATTGCGGTAGAAAACCATATAGAAAGCAAGGAAAGACAATGAAAGCCAGAATCGTCTTGTCGGCGTTGGCGGCGTCTTTTGTGGCGATTGCGTCGCAGGCGGAGAACGCGAAGTTCAACACATTTGCATACGATAAGCAGATGGAGATCGGCAACTACGACGTCGAGATCGACCTCGGGCCAGGCGTTAATTTCGTCAAGTTCATGGGGCGGCGTCTCGCCCTCGACCGCACAGAGGTCAAGGCGGGCGAGAAGAAGACTGTCTCGTTTACCGCTCGCGTGCCCGGGCCCTACACCACGAGAAAAGGAGACGAGCGGAGCAACCGCCGTCTCAAGATTGAGTTTTTCACCGACATGCTGCAGCCCGAGGGCTTTGTGTTCGTGCCGCGCGTGACGCCAAATCCGTCCGCCCCCACGATCTACATTTGCGGCGATTCTACCGTGGAAGACCATCGCAACGAGCCGCTTGGAAGCTGGGGGCTCGTCCTCCCGGCGTTTGTGCGCAAGGGCTGGACGACTGCGAACTTCGCGAAGTCGGGTCTAGCGATGAAGACCTTCGAAGAGGAGGGCCGTCTCGAGCGCGTCCTGGAGCATCTCGGGAAGGATGATTGGGTGATGATCCAGTTCGGGCACAACGACCAGAAGATCCCGGGCGAGGAGGCGGAGAACGGATACACGAGGCGGCTTGGCGAGTGGATAGACAAGATACGCGAGAAGGGCGCACATCCGATTCTCGTGACGCCCGTCGAACGCCGCGGCTTCCATCCCGCCCATGGCACTCAGTTCGGCAAGTCGCTCGCGAAGTACGCCGAGGCCGTGAAGGCCGTGGCGGCGGCGAAGGGTGTGCCGTATATCGACCTCAACGACGCGAGCTACAGGATGATGGGGAAGCTTGGCGCCGAAGGGTCGAAGAAGCTCCACCGCCCCGCCGGCGGCGGAAGGGTCGACAATACGCACCACAACATGTACGGCGCGTACGAGATGGCGCGCATCATCGCGGCGGGACTTGCGAAGATCCCCGTTGTGGGCGAGGCGATTCGCGAGCCCTACCGCGAGTTCGATCCCGAGAAGCCCGACGCCGAAGATGCCGTCGCGATTCCGCCCAGCGGAACATTCAACAACAAAAAGCCAGCTGGCTCGTGATATGGTGATTGCTGCCCTCCTTATAGCGACTCTGCTGCCGCTCTCCCCGACGGAGAGCGACCTCCCCGCTCTATCAGACCGGCTTCGGGCCGTGAAGCTGGATGACGGCGGCGAGATTACGCTCGTAGAGCGTCGTGGAGATGCCCTTCGGGTGGCGTTCACGCTTGCACCGACGCCGAAGTCGTTCATTCGCTGCGAGCTCGGCCTGCCGCCTCCCGAAAAGTGGGACGGCCGGCTCTGGGGGTATGGCAACGGCGGCTGGGGCGGTGCCGTGAGCTTCCACTACAACGGAACCTCGGCCTGCGTTCACTCGGATTTGGGAACGTCAAAGTCGCCGATGAAGGAGACGCCGACCGACCGCGAGATCCTTCGCGACTACGCCTGGCGCGCAACGCACCTCATGACCGTGGCCGCCAAGCGTCTTGTCGAAGCGTACTACGGGCGCAAGCCGGACAAGTGCTATTTTTCAGGCGCGTCGTGCGGCGGACTTCAGGGCGTACAGGAGGCGACGCGCTTCCCCGAGGACTACGATGGGATCATAAGCGAGGTCCCCGGAATAACTGAGCGCTCGAGAAGCTCGAATGCCTGGCGGCACATGCGCCTCAAGAAGAAGTACGGCAAGTGGTTTTCAAAGGACGAGATTGCCGCCGTGCGCGACGCGGAACTCGCCTACTTCGCGAAGACCGACCCCGAGTTCGCCCACGGGCACTTCATCGTGGATCCGTATCCTACGAAGGAAAAGCTGGATGGCTGCTGGAGCGAGATCGTCGAGCGCAATCCCGTGCTCGCGGACCGCGAGCAACTGTGGCGCGAGCTCTTCGATCCGCTCGTGGTAAACGGCGAGCCTTATGCCGCGGGTCGGCTCATCGGCGTGGAATTCGCCGGGGCGTGGTCCTTCATTGCGCCGAAGTACCTTGGGTTGCGCAATCTTGCGGAGGCCACCGAAGCAGACCTCGAGGCGTATGCGTCCGTGGCGGAGGTTTTCCCGCTTGCCGACCTGACAGCGTTTCGGTCGCGCGGCGGCAAGATAATCATGTACGGCGGCCTCGAGGATACGAGCTGTCCAGAGCTGGAGATTCGGGAATACTACAAGGCAATCGCCAGGCAGTGCGGGGGAGAGTCCGAGGCGTCCAGGTTTTTTGCGTACTATTCTGTCCCGGGTCGGTCGCACGGCGCCCGCGGCGAATCGGCAGACGCAGGAAAGATCGGACAGCCCATTGGCCTTGCCGAGAAGATTGTCGACTGGGTGGAGAAGGGCGTCACCCCCGGCGCTGTGTCGTTTAAGTGGAACAACGAGCCGAAGGTGCTCGTCGTGTCGCCGCATCCCGGCTGCACGGTATTTTGCAAGGATGGCGAGGAGATGGCGAAATGACATTGACTACACTGTTTGTGGCGGCTGTGCTGCCGCTTGCCCCGATGGGGCGCGGGCTCCCCGTGCCGGAAGACCGCGCCGCCGCGAAGGCCGTGGAACTTGTCCCTCGCTGGGAAGGCAACGACATTGTCGCAGGGTCGAAGCGCCTTTCTCTTCAGCTCAACTCGAAAATGGCGCTGACAGAAGGCAGCACGACGCTCTTTACACTGCAGTACTTCGGCAACGCTGTGTCCAAGGCGACGGGAAAGAAACTTTGGCTTGATCCGACCTACCGCTTTCGCGAAAACGGCGGCAAGATGTACCGCGACGGCAACGCACTTGTCCACGAGAGGCCCTACCGACTGGAGGATTTTCCGTGGGAGGACGCGTTCCGCCAGCGCGTCGAACTGCTCCCTGACGGGCTCGTGATGATCGAGGTAACTTGGAAGGAACCCGAGAAAGATCTTTTCGTCTTCCACACCTACGGCGCCAGATGGACGATGCCATACGAGCTGGCGAAGGGCGGCGGCAGTTTCGTCGCGAACGGAGAGAAAGTTGGTCTCCCAGACGCCCCTGGCAAGGAATACGGCACCTGGCGGGTAAAGCCATACGAGAAGTTCGAGTTTTCGTTTTTCGAGGAGCACGCTGCGCGGCAGTTCCGGATATCCACGCGTCCAGGCGAGACGGGCGACTCTGCCAACCTGTTCAGAGTTGCCTGGGGCAACGAGTTTAGGATCGCCGACAAAGTCGAAGGCCGCCGGCACGGCTACCGCATCTATCTTGATCTGCGCCGTGGCGTGGCGGCGCAGGGCAGCGAGGATGTTCGCGGAGGCGTTGATTTCCGCATGGTGGAAAATCTCGGAATGCCCCGGACAGGCACGCGCAATCTCCTTGTGAATCCGTCGTTCGAGCGTGGATTGACGGGGCTCTTCAGGTCGGTCGACATCGGGACGGGATATTTCCCGGAGAAATGGGATTTGCCTGTGTGGATCGCGGACGAGTCCGAGCACGTCCATGGCGCTCGCTCGCTGCGGATCCTCGCGTGGAACAAGAACGGCTCGGATCACCGCAACCTCGACACGACCGGCGGAATCGCGCTGCATCCGGTTGTGGCCGATGCGGGTCGCCATGTGCTCAGCTTTTATGCGAAGAGCGACAAGCCTGGCGACATCCGCTTTGCGACATGGATCGGGAACTTCTCCACGGGCTCGCCGTTCGCGGAGATACCGGGCGGAATGTTGAGGGTCTACCCCGAGAAGGGATGGAAGCGCTATGTCCTCAAGGTGGACATCCCGGTGTCTATGCCTGTGGTGATTCACCTTTCCGCAAGTTCGCGTTCGGGTTCGCCCGGCGGCAAGGTGTGGGTTGACTCAATCCAGTTCGAGAAGGGTGAGGAGGCGACCGATTTCGTCGCGCCTCCGGCCGAGTCCAAGCTTCTCACTTCCTCGCCAGACGATTTCATCGCGGCAGGTTCTCCTGTCTCGGCTCGGCTTGCCGTCTCGGCCGCGCCTGGTGCAAAAGGCGTCGCGCACGTGCGCCTTCGCGATTTCTTTGGCGAGACGCGCTTCGACCGCAAGTTTTCGTTCAAGGCCGATTCGTCTGGTCATGCCGAGATCGCTCCAGACTTCGATGGCGCCTCGATTGGACTCGGTCTCTTTACTGTCGATACCGAATATGAACTCACCGACGGCACTTCTGCCCGCGAATTCGACAGGTTCGCGGTCTGCGACTTCCTGCACAACGACCATCCGCGCAGGTTCCTGTGTTCCGACGACTACGGCCCGCTCGGGCGGGAGGAGAACGTTCGCCACCAGCTCGACCGATGGCGCAAGGTCGGCTTCGGCATGAAGTCGGTCGAACCCGGTTCTCCGCGACGCGAGGCGTTCGAGCTTTACGCTTCCAACGGCATCCCGGTCTGCGCTGTGCACATTCCTTCGCGCTACACCGACGCAAAGGGCATTAAGCACTGGTGCTACCGTCTCCACACTTCAGACGTCGCCGACAGGAAGAACGTTGCGGCGGCGAGCGATGTGCTCTTCACCGATCCAGTGCTCGACCCAGACTGTCCCGACAATGTGCCAACCGAAAAGTATCTCGACAAGGTGCGCGCAGGCGCGGCGCGTCTCGCACGCGAATATCCGTTCGTCGAACGCTGGCAGTTCGGCTCGGAGTTTTTCGGCACCTACTCGACGGAATTCTGGAGCCCTGACGGCGTCGTGTCGAACGCCTACATGAACTATGCCAAGATACTCAAGTCGTTTGGCGAGGGGATCAAGAGCGTCTCGCCAGAAAAGCCCTATGCAGGCGACGATCCCTGGAACTTGAACCACGGGAAGGGCATAGCCGAAATCGAGGGCATCCTCACGGCGGCGAACGCGCTCGGATGGAAGTTCGACAGGATTTCCGCCCACAGCTATCGCAACCGGCCCGAATCGCCTGACCTTGACGCAGATCTCGCCGCGACGCGGGCGATGCTTAAGCGCCTCGGCTATGGAGACGCGCCTTTGGATCTCTCCGAGGGAATGCACTGGGGGCCGTACGAAATACCGCAGTGGGGAACAATCTCCGCGAGTTGGTATTCCACTCCGGCGACATGGCTTGGCGGCGCGCTTTCCTATGACATCGGCTGGACGGAGAAGGTGTCGGCCGCATGGTTTGCGCGCAGCTGGATCATCGCGCTCAGGCACGACGTGCATTCCGCCTGCGCGGGGGTGTTCAAGAACTTTGCTCTTGAGCACGACCGCCTAACTCCGCGCGCCGCGCAGCTCGCGCCGAACGTGATAGGACACATGCTCGGCCACGCGAAGTCGTTTCTCGCCGATGTGCGGTTTGCACCAAATGTTCGTGCGTATGTGTTTGACGACGGCTTCGGCCGACCGGTCGCCGCCGTGTGGGGATGCGATCCCGAGGTGGACGCAGGACGCAAGGCGTCGCCCGTCGCGGAAGTCGACATGCGGGGCTCGCTCGAACAAGTCGTCGACTTCATGAACAATCCGCGTCTTTTCCCGCAGGAGGGCGTGTTCTCGTTCCCAGTCTCGCCGTTCCCGCTCTTCCTGCGCGGCGAGAAGGGGAGCGCCGAGAAATTCGTCGCAGCGCTTCGCAAGGCGCGCATCGTATCGGGAGGAACGGCGTCTGTCACACTAAGCGCGTCGCTTCGTGATGCACGCACGGTGGAAATTCGCGCGCGAAACCTTCTCGGCCGCCGCATATCTGGACGGTTGAATGGCGAAGATGTAACGCTTGACGCGCTCGCGGAGACGACACGCGTGGTTTCGCTCAAGGAGCCGGTTTCGCCGAACGCCACGCGCAAGATCGAAATGCCGCTCGAGTTCGTTTCCCAGGGTGTCGTCGATGTCCGCCGCGAATTGTCGTTTGCCGCAACAGTCGCTCATAAGACCGCCTACAACGGCGAGGATCCTGCGGAGGTCGATTGGTCGAAGCATCCTGCGCTTCCTCTTAAGCAATGGGGCGAGACGCCGTCTGGATATGGCGGCACGGCGCAGCTTGCGTGGAATGACAAGGGACTCTTCTTCCGTGTTGCGGTGCGTGACGCTCGCTTTGTCCACGAGGAATTTGCCGTTGGGGCGAAGCGCAACGCGAACGACTGCCTGCAGATTGGCATCGACGGATATGGCGACGCGCGTCGCGTCGAACTCGACACCCCCGGACAGGACGACTACGAATACGCCGTTTTCCCGGCAGCGGATGGGAAGGGCGCCATTCTCTGGGCGAACAGCGTTGCTGACAGGCAGATCACGGCAAACACCAAGGAGCACGGCAATTGCCGCATCCCCGATGTGATGCCGGTGTTTGCCCGCACGAAGGACGGCTATTTCTACCAGGTGTTCCTGCCGAGTTCTCGCATCTATCCTGGAACGGTCGGCGCTGGCGCTGTTGTTTCAATGGGGTTGACTGTGCTTAATGCCGATGACCCCGCCGCGATAGGCGACGCCCGCGTCCAGGGCGGGCTCTCGTTCACTGGCGAGAACGCCGTCGGATGTCCACAGCGTTGGATCGAGGTTTTTCTTAAGGACCAGAAATGAAGAAGACTATTGCAGGAGTTGTCATTTTTGCGATGGCCGCCGGCTATATGCAGGGGGCCGGGCTTTCGCTCGACTACGATTTCCCCGCTGGCACGTGGAACGAGGCGCTGCCGCTTGGGAACGGGCGGCTCGGCGCTATGGTCTACGGCGCGCCTGGCATGGAGCGCATCCAGCTCAACGAGGACACGCTCTGGGCGGGCGGGCCGAACTACGCGCTCGAGCCGAAGATGAAGGAGGAGCTCCCGAAGATACGCGAGCGGATCCTCTCCGGCGACGCAGACGGAGCGCGAAGGGAATTCGAGGCGAAGCGCATCAAGGTCTCGAAGAACGAAAACTCCTTCGCCTACCAGACGATCGGCTCTCTCTGCCTCAAGTTCCCCGGCCACGACTTCCCGACGCGCTACCGCCGGTCGCTCTCGCTTGAAGACGCCGTCGCGCGGACGGAATACACCGTCGGCGACGCGACTTTCACGCGCGAGGCGTTCGCTTCGCTCGCAGACGACGTGATCGTGATACGGCTCAAGGCGTCGCGCCCGGGCTTGCTCTCCTTCACGGCGTTTTTCGAGAGTCCGTGGCAGCGGCTTGCGAAGTCGACGGATGAAGACGGCACGCTCACGCTTGCCGGCAGCGGCTCAGCGATGCACGGCGTTGGCGGCTGCATTCGCTTCTGCACGCGGCTAAAGCCGACGGTGAAGGGCGGCTCTGTGCGTTCGGACAACGGCGTCCTGTTTGTGGAGGGTGCGGACGAGGTGGTGCTTTGGTGTTCTGCGGCGACGAGTTTCCGCGACTGGCAGGACGGAAAGTCGGTTGACGAACGCGCGAAGGCGGACGAGCTTCTTTCTAATGCCGTTCGGCTTGGGTGCGACGCGGCGCTGAACCGTCATATCGCCGCCTATTCTGCGCAGTTTGGCCGCTGCCGCCTCGACCTCGGGCCAGATCCGTTCCCCGGCCGCACGATACCCGAGCGGCTCTCATCGTTCAAGGAGACGCACGATTCATATCTTGCCGCGCTCTATTTCGCGTTCGGGCGCTATTTGCTCATTTCGTCCTCCCAGCCGGGAACGCAGCCGCCGACTTTGCAGGGCATCTGGAACGAATGGCGAGAGCCGCCGTGGAATTCCAGCTACACGGTGAACATCAACCTTGAGATGAACTACTGGCTTGTGGATGTGGCGAATCTCCCCGAACTCGTCGAGCCGCTTTTGAAGGCGCTTGAGGAATGTTCCGTGTCGGGCGCTCGCACCGCGCGCGACATGTACGGCGCTCGCGGCTGGGTGATGCACCACCACATGGACATCTGGCGGATCACGGTCCCGGTGCACGGCCCGAGCGGAATCTGGCCAACTGGCGGCGCGTGGCTTGCCGCCCAGCTGTGGGACCACTGGCTTTTCACCCGCGACCGCGCGTTCCTCGCGCGCGCCTATCCCGTGATGAAGGGGGCGGCTGAATTCTTCCTTGATACGCTTGTGGAGAATCCGGCCACGGGCCACCTCACGGTAGTGCCTGGCATTTCGCCCGAGAACATCCCGGCGACGCAGCGCAAGAGCAGGAACAACTGGACGTCCGGTGCTTCCTCCGATGCCCAGATTCTCCGCGACCTATTTGCCGCGGTGCTTGGAGCGGCGAAGGAGCTTGGTCGCGAGAATGAGGATGCGGCGGTTCTAAAGGAGATCGCCGAGAAGTGCGCGCGGCTCGAGCCGCTGCGAATCGGGCGATGGGGCCAGTTGCAGGAGTGGACCGACGACGTCGACGATCCGGAAGACCACCACCGCCACGTGTCGCACCTCTACTGCGTCTATCCCTCGGCGCAGGTCACGCCTGAAACGCCCGACTTCGTCCGCGCCGCGCAGAAATCGCTGGACGCGAGAGGAGACGTCGCGACGGGCTGGGGCATGGGCTGGCGCGTCGCGCTTTGGGCGAGGTTTCTCGACGGCGAGCGGGCGTATCGCGTCCTCGAGGAGCAGCTTGCCCCCACATACGCGACGCTCGGCGGCACGTATCGAGGCGGCACGTACCCCAATCTCCTCGACGCGCATCCGCCGTTCCAGATCGACGGCAACTTCGGCTGCGCCGCCGGAATAGCGGAGATGCTTCTGCAAAGCCACGAGACGACGGCCGACGGGAAGGTGGTGCTTCGCCTTCTTCCGGCCTTGCCGAAAGCGTGGCCCGACGGCGAGGTTCGCGGCCTTAGGGCCCGCGGCGGATATTCCGTCGACTTGAAGTGGAAGGGCGGCAAGCTCATCTCGCACAGAATCTCGGGCGGCGACCCGGGCGGTGTGAAAATTCGCTATTGACTTCCTGCGGCACCGTTTGGTATACTACGCGCCGTTTTGGGCTATTAGCTCAGTTGGTTAGAGCGCTTCCTTGACATGGAAGAGGTCAGTGGTTCGAATCCACTATAGCCCACCACCTTTCCCCCATTTGCCCGATTCGGGCGATTTTTTCGCCTTTGAACGCTTCTTGCCCTTGATTTTGCCGCCGATTTTTGGTATACTCGCGCGCAATTCCCGAAAATAGGGAAATTTACAAGGAGAAACCTAAAATGGTCAGCTACAAGAAGCTTGGTCTCGTCAATACCAAGAAAATGTTCGCAAAGGCGGTCAAGGGCGGTTACGCCATTCCCGCGTTCAACTTCAACACGATGGAGCAGATGCAGGCCATCATCCAGGCCGCGGTCGAGACTAAGTCTCCCGTCATCATGCAGGTCTCCAAGGGCGCCCGCAAGTATGCGAACCCCACGATTCTCCGCTACATGGCCGAAGGCGCGGTTCAGTACGCCAAGGAACTCGGCTGCAAGAAGCCGCAGATCGTCCTCCACCTCGACCACGGCGACAGCTACGAGACTTGCAAGAGCTGCATTGACTCCGGCTTCTCGTCCGTCATGATCGACGGCAGCTCCCTTCCTTTCAAGGACAACATCAAGCTCACCAAGAAGGTCGTCAACTACGCGCACAAGCACGACGTGACGGTCGAGGCCGAGCTCGGCGTCCTCGCCGGCGTCGAAGACGAAGTCCAGGCCGAGGAGAGCCACTACACGAAGCCCGAGGAAGTGATCGAGTTCGCGACCAAGACCGGCTGCGACTCCCTCGCGATCTCCATCGGCACCTCGCACGGCGCCTACAAGTTCAAGCCCGAGCAGTGCACGCGCGACAAGAAGACGGGCAAGCTCGTCCCGCCGCCGCTCGCGTTCGACGTCCTCAAGGCCGTCGAGAAGAAGCTCCCCGGCTTCCCGATCGTCCTCCACGGTTCCAGCTCGGTTCCGCAGGAGCACGTCGACACGATCAACAAGTTCGGCGGCAAGCTTCCCGACGCGGTCGGCATTCCCGAGGAACAGCTCCGCAAGGCCGCGAAGAGCGCGGTTTGCAAGATCAACATCGACTCCGACTCGCGTCTCGCGATGACGGCTGCGATCCGCAAGCACTTTGCCGAGAACCCGGGCCACTTCGACCCGCGCCAGTACCTCACCCCGGCGCGCGAGGCGATGAAGCAGCTCTACATCCACAAGATCGTCAAGGTGCTCGGCTCGAACAACAAGCTCTAAGCCGTCTCCACGGGGGCGCGTGCAAGCCACGCGCCCCTTTGCGTTTTCCAAGTCCACCGTCAACTCCGGAAAGGAAGATACAATCGTGTCGAAGGGCATTCAGTCCGACAAGAAGTCGGCGTACGCGCAGGCAGGCGTCAACATCGACGTCAAGATGAACGCAGTCGGGTCGATCAAGGAGATGGTCGCGTCCACGAAGACGCAGTCCGTCATCGGCAATATCGGCGCGTTCGGCGGTCTCCACAAGGTTCCGACGGGCAAGGACGAGATCCTCGTCGCGTCGACCGACGGCGTCGGCACCAAGCTGAAGGTCGCGGCGATGATGGGGAGGCACGATACCGTCGGCCAGGACATCGTGAACCACTGCGTGAACGACATCCTCGTCCAGGGCGCGCTTCCGCTCTTCTTCATGGACTACGTCGGCACGGCAAAGGTCGACCCTGCGGTCTTCAAGTCGGTGGTGTCGGGTCTCTGCAAGGCGTGCAAGGAGAACCATATGGCGCTTCTCGGCGGCGAGACCGCCGAAATGCCGGGCCTCTATCCCGCGGGCGAGTACGATCTCGTCGGCACGATCGTCGGCCACGTGAAGAAGTCGCATCTCATCACCGGCAAGTCGATTCGCGCCGGAGACATGATCATCGGCTTCCCCTCGGGCGGTCTACAGACGAACGGCTTTTCGCTCGCGCGCCGCGTAATCTTCGACCTCTGCCAGTATTCGTGGCAGGACAAGCTTCCCGGCACGAACCAGACGTTCGGAGACGCGCTTCTTGCCGTCCACAAGAGCTTCCTTAGGCCTGTCGCCAAGCTTCTCGAGCGCAAGGTGAAAATCACCGGCATGGCGCACATCACGGGCGGCGGCTTTCCCGACAACATTCCGCGCGTCCTCCCGAAGGCGGTCAACGCCGAGATCGACCGCGCGTCGTGGGAAGTGCCTACGATTTTCAAGTTCATCGAGAATCAGGGCAAGGTAGATCGCGACGAGATGTACCGCGTCTTCAACATGGGCATCGGCTTCGTCGTGATTATCCCGAAGAACCAGATGACAAAGGCGACGAACATCCTCAAGGCCCAGCACCAGCCGTACCACGTCATCGGCGTGATACGCAAAGGCAAGGGAATCGTCACCTACAAGAACTGACCGGAGGCTGTTAATGGCGGTCGCTGGCAGATTTGATCTTGAGGAGGCGCGGCGCGAGGCACGGGAGGCCAAACGCGCCGCGCGCATTCGTTCAATAGTGTCCAACGTGACGCTTGTCGTCGTCCTTCTCACCATCGGCATCGGCGGCAAGATCGGCTGGGACAAGTGGCAGGAGAAGCGCGAGTCCGAACGCGCGGCGGCGGTCGCCGCCCAACTCGCCGAGGAGAAGGCGAGGGCTGAACAGCAGCGCGCTGCTGAAGCGAAGGCGAAGGCGCTCGCCGAGAAACGCGAGGCGGAACGCAAGGCGCTCGAGGAGAAGCGCGAGGCGGAGCGCAAGGCGCGCGAAGAGGCGCGAGAGCGCGAGAAGCGCGAACGCGAGGAGGCTCGGGTCCGAGAGGCGGAGCGCCGCCAAGCGGAGGCCGAGTTCCGCGTCGCGCAGCAGGAGCTAAAGAAGTTCGAGGACGCAAAGGTCTCGATGCTCGACTTCCGCCCCGAGACTTACGTGTGCTTCGAGTATGGTCTCGAGAAGGCCGCGAAGATATCGGTCGACGAGAGCAAGTGGGGGACGCTCGCCGCCCATTCGCAGGGGCGCCGCACGGCGGAGTTCCTCGACATGTTGCGCGACGACACTGTCACCAACGCCATCTCCGACGCATGCTATCCCGACCGCGCGACATTTGACCATCTTCTCGAGAACCTCGCGGCCGAGCGCTTCACGCTCGTCGTGCAACTCTCCGAGGAGTCGCGTGACCGCAGGATTGCGCTCGTATCGGCGGACATCGAGAAGGGCCTTGCCGCGCCAGAGGGGCTGCGCCCGATCAAGGCGGGCGGAAAGGTCACTGGGTGGACGGTCCCCTTCGCGTACGGCGACAAGACGCCGTTCTTCCTTCTTGAGCAGGCGACCGCAGACCGTTTGGCGCGCGAGTGGGCGCAGTTCCGCCGCAAGGTGCGCATTGACGCGGCGAAGCTTGACAACAAGGACCAGTTTGTCGCGGAGAAGCTTGAGAAGGAGCTTCCGGAGTTCGCGCGGACGGTAAGGATCGAAGTCACTTCCGTTCCCGTCGAGACGACGAAAAAGAACGAGGCGAAAAAGAAGGACGAGAAGAAGCGTTCCTTGATGCGGGGTTCCAATTCCGACATGCGGAGGATGAACGGCCCGCAGCGCAGATGAGGCGAACATGAGAAAAGACCTTGAGAAGCTCAACGCCCTCGGCCGCTCGGTAGTCGCGCCGAGGGACTACGATCCATCCGTACTCGACGCGTTCGAAAACCGCCATCCCGGGCGCGACTATTGGGTGACGTTCACCGCGCCCGAGTTCACGACGCTTTGCCCGAAGACCGGACAGCCCGACTTTGCGACGCTGACGATCCGCTACATCCCGGCGAAGAAGCTCGTCGAGTCGAAGTCGCTGAAGCTCTACCTCTTCGGCTTCCGCAACCACGGCGACTTCCACGAGGATGTCGTGAACGTCATATACGACGATCTCGTCCGGCTCCTTAAGCCGAAGTACATGGAAGTCTACGGCAAGTTCGCCGCGCGCGGCGGCATCACGATAGACCCGTTCGTGAACGGTGGCGCGGGCGCGAAGTACAAGGCGCTCGCCGCAAAGCGCTTCGAGAACTGGTCTGGCGTGCGCGACTGAACGCGTCATGAGATTCTGGGGCGTAACCGGCACCAACGGCAAGACGACGACGGCGTGGATTTTCGCCGAGTTTGTCAACGCTTGGGGTGCCCAGCTTCGAGCCCGGGAGCGAGTGAGCGAAGCGGAAAGAGCGGACGGGCGAGCTCCGCTCTGCGGATACATAACGACGGTCGAGGCGTTTGACGGGGCGCGGCATTTCTACACTGGCTACACGACGCCGCCGCTCGCGCAGCTGAAGGAGATATACGCCGCGATGGAGGCGAATGGCTGCACCGACTGCGTCATGGAAGTCTCGAGCCATGCGATCCACCAGAACCGCGTTGGCTTTGGTGAAGTCACGTCTTTCTCCGGCGGCGCGTTCACGAACATTTCGGAAGACCATCTCGACTACCACAAGACGATGGAGGAATACTTCCGCGTCAAGCTCTCGTTCGCAGAGCGGATCGCGCGGGAGAATTCATCCGGCAAGGCACCTCCTTTCGCTGTCTGCATCGATGGCGAAGGCGGCAAGAGAATGTACGAGGCATGTCGCGAAATCCCCGGATTGGACGTCTTTCCCGTGTCGGCAAGGCCCCCTGTATTTGACTTATCGAAGCTCCAGCTTGTCGGCGACTACAACAAGTCCAACGTCGCCCTTGCAGCCGCGCTCGCCCTTGTCGCCGGCATCCCGTACGAGACGATCCAGCGCGTCATTCCGACGCTGGCGCCGCGTTGGGGTCGGCTTGAGCGCGTTACTAATCCCGACGTCAAAGCAGCGGTCTATGTCGACTTCGCTCACACGCCCGACGGTCTCGAAAAAGTCCTTTCCGCCGCGCGCGGCTTCACGCCGCAGGGCGGTCGCCTCTGGGTAGTGTTTGGCGCTGGCGGCGACCGCGATCCTATGAAGCGCCCGCTTATGGGCGAGGCCTGCGCCAAGCTCGCTGACGCACTCGTCGTCACGAGCGACAATCCGCGAAGCGAAGATCCGGCAAAAATCATCGATGCAATAGTTGAGGGTGTCAGCCGCGCATCGGCAAAGCCGTCGCTCGTCCGCGTCGAGCCGGATCGCCGCGAGGCGATTTCGTTTGCGCTCGCAAACGCCGGTCCCAGCGATGTCGTGATTATCGCTGGCAAGGGGCACGAAACGACGCAGGAAATCGCAGGCGTCAAGCATCCTTTCGACGATCGCGAAGTCGTGTGCTCGTTCTCCAGCCCCGCACTGCGGTAGTGCGCCGCGCGTGGAAATTTGGTAGAATAAGACACAATGCATCTCGCACTGACAGTATTGGCGGCAATTTGGACTTTCCATTCCGCGCCGCTCGCCGTCGAACCGGCCACAGGGCGCGAGTCCTTGCCGGGTGTTTACGAAATACGCGTGCCGTCGAAGGGCTCTTGCGGCTGGTGGACGATATCGCTTCCCGTCACGCCGGGTTGCGGCGCGCGATTCCGCGCGGCAGCGGAGATTACGCTCGATGACGCGAACGACTCTGCCTACAACGATGTCATGATGTTCGTCCGGTGGAATTTCCCAGACGACGGCAAGGACAGGGGCAAGTCTGGCAACGGCATAGACAAGGGCAAATTCTACCAGCGCGACTTTGTCGTTTACACCGACAAGCCGGTGGACGGAAAGACGGTCCGTACTTTTGACGAGACTTTTGCCGTTCCAGGCGAGTGCAACTCCGTAGAAATCGAGTTCATTGCCAAGTGGCATCCGATGACGGTGACGATACGCGATCTCTCCGCCGTCAAGGCAGACGCGAAGCCGCGCGTTGTCAGGTGCGTCGTCGGGAACCCACACGAGAAGACGGCGAATGCCGCAATCGCGGCACGGCGCAGGGCCGGCGAGGAGATGTCGGGCGAGAAGACGATGGCCGTTCAGCTTGCGCAGATCGAGGCGTGTCTCACCAACATCTTTGCTCATGTCGAAAATCCGGACATCATCCTCTTTGCGGAATGTCTTTCCACGCAGGGCGCGCCCGATCCCGTGTCCGTCGCGGAGCCGATACCTGGAGGCCCGAGCTGGCGTCTTGCAGAGAAATACGCGACTCAGCACCGCTGCAACATCGCGATGAATGTCCGCGAGCGCGACGCCGAGGGCCGGTGCCACAACACTGTCTTTGTCTGTGACCGAGAGGGTAAGCTCGCCGGACTCTACCGCAAGACGCACCTGACGAGCGGCGAATACCAGATGGGGCTCGTTCCTGGCGACGGCTTTCCCGTCTTCAACCTCGACTTTGGGCGTGTCGGCGCGCTCGTCTGCTGGGACAACTGGTTCTCCGAGTCGATCAAGCTCGTGAAGCGCAGCGGCGCGGAGCTTCTTCTCTTCCCTCTCGCTGGCTGTGCGCAGGACCACGTCGACACCGTGTTTCCCGCGCGCGCGATCGACGCCGGGATTCCGATCCTCGTCGCAATGCGGCAGGGGCACCTTCCGAACGGCATCATCGACCGCGACGGGACGTGGGTCGCCAAGACCTTTGAGGACTGCGGCTATGCGGTCGCGGACATTGACCTGAGCGAGCGCAAGCGGACGTTCTGGCTCTCCGTAGGCCCTGGGCAGGGCGACCCCTACGAGCTCTACTACGACGAGTCGCGGCCGGCGCTCTACGAAAATTTCAACTGGAAACAACCAAGAAAGTGAGGATAGCGATGATGAAATGGATCAAGAAGGGAATCCCGCTTGCGGCGCTGCTTGCCTGCGGGTGCGCAATCGAGGGCGAGAGGCAGGACGCTGGGGCGCTCGTCGCGAACGTCACCTTTGTCGACAAGTTCGACCTCTCCGGCGCGACATGCGGGATGGGCAAGCGCGTCCGGGCGTGCCAGTCTGTCGATGGCCATCCGCTCACGGTTGGCGGCGTCCAGTACAAGAGCGGCTTTGGCACGCATCCCGAAAGCGCGATTCTCTTCCGTGCGGACGGCAAGGTGCTGGCATTCGACGCGCTTGTGGCGATTGACGACGATGCGGCGACGGCGGGCTCCGGCAAGAGCTACGGCAAGCCGATGGCGCAGTTCAGGGTCTGGGCGGACGGCCGCGTCGTCTGGTCGTCTGGAGAACTCAAGCTCGGGCAGAAGCCGGTCGAGGCGCATGTTGATCTCGCAGGCGCACGAGAAATCGTTCTTGAGACGACGGGCTGCGGCGAGTGGTCTGCGTTCGACGCCACGAACGCGGACTGGCTCGATGCGCGCTTCACGTGCGAGGGGCGGGCGAAGCTCGAGGTCGTGAAGGATGCCGCGCTGACGCGACAGCTCGGCATCCTGACGCCGCCGGAAAAGGCGGAGCCGCAGATCAACGGCGCGGACATCTGGGGCGTGAGGCCCGGCCATCCCGTGATCTTCCGCGTCGCGACGAGCGGCGCACGGCCGATCAAGTTCTCCGCGAAGAACCTCCCCGACGGCGTGACGCTCGACGAAAAGGGCGTGCTGCGCGGAACGGCGCCCCTGAAGGGCGGCGACTACGATATCGAGGTGACGGCCGAGAACGCGAAGGGCAAGGCGACGCGCACGATTCGTCTCGCCGTCGGCGACACGATCGCGCTCACGCCGCCGCTGGGCTGGAACAGCTGGAACACGCTTTGCTACCGTCTGACGCAGGAGAAGGCGATGGCCGCGGCGAAGGCGATGGACGCTTCCGGCCTTGCCGACCACGGCTGGGCCTACATCAACCTCGACGACTGGTGGGAGATGAACAACTCGGGGTGCCCACGCGTCGAGTCCAGAAAGCAGGATTTCGGCGGCCGCGAGGACGTGATTGGCCCTGCGCGCGACGCCAACGGCAAGATCATCCCGAACCGCTCGTTCCCCGACATGAAGGGCCTGACGGACTACATCCACTCGCTCGGCCTCAAGGCGGGGCTCTACTCGTCGCCTGGACCGTTGACGTGCGGGCGCTGTGAGGGCAGCTACGGCCACGAGCTCCAGGATGCCGAGAGCTGGGCGGAGTGGGGCTTTGACTACGTCAAGTACGACTGGTGCACCTACGGCGACATCTTCAAGAAGGAAACCGAAGGCGTCTCGGAAGAGGAACGCATCAAGGCCTACGCCAAGCCCTACCGGCTCATGAACGAATGCCTGAAGAAGCAGAATCGCGACATCCTCTACTCCTTCTGCCAGTACGGCATGGGGCATGCCGAGCTCTGGGCGCGCGAGGCGGGCGCGAACTGTTGGCGCTCGTGGGGCGACCTCAAGGACGCGTGGCACTGGATGGAGCTTGCGCTTGAGGGGCGCATCGGCGCGGACAACTACTGGAAGTACAACGGCCCCGGCTGCTGGGCTGACCCCGACATGATGATCGTCGGCCAGCAGTTCTCGTTCGGCAGCGACCACCCGACGTACCTCACGCCCAACGAGCAGTACACGCACGTCTCGCTTTGGGCTATGGTCGGCTCGCCGCTTCTGATCGGCTGCGACCTCACGACGCTCGACGACTTCACGAAGAGCCTCCTGATGAACGACGAGGTGATTGCCGTCAGCCAGGACCGGCTGGGCAAGACCGCGCGCCGGATCCGCCATACGGACGCGGAGAGCGTCTGGACGCGTCCGCTTTCGAAGGGCTTTACCGCGGTCGCGCTCGTAAACCGCTATCCCTTCGCGCGCGAAATCAAGGTTTCGTTCGCGGAGCTCGGCCTTTCGGGCGAGTGCTGGGTCAAGGACCTGTGGCGGCAGAAGTGCGAGGGGAAGCATTCGGGCTTCTACGTCGCGGAGGTTCCCGCGCATGCGACGAAGCTCGTGAAGATGCGCCCGAAGGACTGCCCGAAGTGCGACGACTGAAGAGAGGGAAAAAGATGGACAGACGCGAATTCCTTACATCGCTTTCCGCGGCCGCGCTTGCCGGCTGCTCGACAGGCGCAGTCCGCCGCGGTGCGTCCGCGCGCCTTGCGGCGAGCGAGTTCCATGTCTTCTCGAAGATGTTCCAGCCGCCGGTCGTGGAGACGCCCGAGAAGCTGTGCGAGCTGATGAAGGGCGCGGGCTACGACGGAATCCAGTGGACGGTGAGGAAGGGCGGCCATGTCGAACCCGCGGAGGCCGCGGCAAATCTGCCGCGCCTCGTCAAGATCGCGGAGGGCTTCGGGCTCAAGTGCCGCTCGATATGCACCGACATCACGGCGGACGCGGCGGGGAAGCCGGGGCTCACGCCTGGCTCGGAGACGGTGCTCAAGGTCGCCGCGGACTGCGGCATAGAGATGTTCCGCCCCGCCTACTTCTTCTACGATGCGAAGACCGAGACGTTTTCGCAGTCGCTCGACCGCATCCGCGGCGGATTTGCCGCGCTCGCGCGCCTCGCGGCGAGGACGGGCGTGAAGGCGACCTACCAGAACCACTCTTCGTGGGGACCGAGCGTGTTCGGCGGGCTCGTCTGGGACGTCTACGAGTGCATACGCGACCTCGACCCGGCGGACGTCGGGCTCGAATACGATCCGATGCACGCGTTCTTCGAGACGAACCTCTCGTGGTCGCACGGGCTCGAGCTCGTCGCGCCGTGGATCGCGTCCGTGGACCTGAAGGACTTCTACTACCAGAGTGACCCGAAGAATCCTAAGAAGATGAAGAAGCAGATGGTCGCGGCGGGCGATGGGATCGTGCCGTGGGCAGAGGCGAAGAAGCTTTTTGACGCGAATGGCGTCCGGCCGCTCTATGTCCTTCACTTCGAGTACGACTTCGACAAGACCGACCTCAAGAAGACTGTCGCGGCGGAACTCGCGGGATTCAAGCGCGTGTTTGCATAGGGATCTTATGGTATAATTTACGGCATGAACATCGTCGAGAAACTTGCAGGGCTCATACGCGACACCAGTTCGTCGCTTCCGCCGGACGTGGAAGCGGCAATAAGGAAGGCATTCCGTGGCGAGGCGCGCGGGTCGTCTGCGTCTGTCGTCCTGGGGACGATACTCGACAACGTGCGTCTCGCGCGGAAGCTCGGCTCTCCGCTTTGTCAGGACACGGGAACTCTTGCGTTCTACGTCGACGCGTCGCTTCGTCGCAAGGTTTCGCCCGCAGTCATCAAGAAGGCGGTCGCGCTTGCGACTGCACGCGGGTATCTGCGAAAGAACTGCATCGACTCCGTGACAGGCAAGTCCTACGACGACAACTGCACGGACGGGGCTCCCGTGATTCACTACGTCGACTGGCAGAAGCCGGGGTACGTGACGCTTGTCATGAAGGGCGGCGGCAGCGAGAACATGTCGCGGCAATATTCGCTGCCCGATGCGTCGCTCGCGGCGGGGCGTGATCTTGCGGGCGTGAGGAAATGCATTCTCGATGCGGTCCGCAAGGCGCAGGGCTTTGGCTGTGCGCCTGGGATACTTGGCGTCTGCGTCGGCGGCGACCGTGCGACGGCGTATGAAGTAGCGAAAGAGCAGCTTCTCCGTCCGCTTGGTGCGGCTGGCGTGGCGAAGGACGCGACGCTCAAGCGGCTTGAGAAGGAAATCCTGAAGGATGCCAACTGCCTCGGCATAGGTCCGATGGGTCTTGGCGGCAAGACGACGCTTCTTGGCGTCAGGATCGCGGCGCGTCCGCGCGTCCCCGCGAGCTTCTTCGTGACCGTCGCCTATATGTGCTGGGCGTGCAGGCGTGGAGAAGTTTGTGTTTTAGCCGAGTCGAAAACGAACAGGGGAAGACAACGATGACAATGGAAGAAGCTCGCGCCTATTTCTCGGAAGACCGGTTCGCCACCGAGAACGGAATAACGCTCGACGAGTTGGACGGCGAACATGCCGTGACCTCGATGACGCTTTCGCCCCGCCACAGGAACGCCTTTGGCGGTGTTATGGGCGGCGCGATATTCACCCTTGCCGATTTCGCCTTCGCCGCACTCACGAATGATCGCGAAAGAGTGACGGTAGCCCAGCAGGTCTCGATAAGCTACCTCTCTGCGGCAAAGGGAAAACGGCTCATAGCGACGGCCCGCTATAGGAAGGACGGCCGCAGCTCCTGCGTCGTGAACGTAGATGTTGCAGACGACACCGGGCGCGACATCGCGCAGTTCGTCGGCACCGGCTTCAAGCTGAAATAATCGGCTTAACTGTCGGTTGCTGTCCCCGCTGGCACAGGTGGGGATGATTGAGGTCGGTTCAGTAGGCGAGGCGCAGTTCGTCAATCGTGCGGGCGATTTTGATGACTGGCCAAAGACGCTTCCAGCGCGGGATATCTTTCCAGTAGGCGATAAGCTCTTTCATGCGGCCAAGGACTGGCGAGGGACCGCACAGCTCCGCAGATGAGGCGTTGATGTATCTTGAAAGCAGCTCGCCTATGTCGTCGCGCATCCCGAGCTGGCGAATAAACGCGCGTCCGATCATTATCCTCTGTGTCTTTGTGCCTCTGTGTGATGTTTTTGATTCGCAATTTTGGGCACACGGAGCCATGTAGGGTTGAAGCGGCAAGTCACCATTCGGCACGATTGGCATCTTTGCTACGGCGGCGACTTTCTTGAACGACTCCCAGTCGCACTCGCCACCGTACATCTGCCGCGCGTTTCGCGCATGGACGGTGAGGAAGCGCAGCGGGAAAGAATTGAGCATCGGCATAAGAGCGAGTAGCTCGTCGTTCTTGTCGAAGCCAAGTCGCGTCTTCACCGAGAATTTTCCATTTCCCATCGTCTCGCACCCGACGGCGATCATCTTCTCGAGTACGGCGGGCGTCCTCAAAAGCCCGCTACCTCGCCCCTTGTTTCTTACCATTGGATATGGACAGCCGCAGTTGAGGTCTGCGGTGTCGTAGCCAGCTTCCTTTATGCGGAGAAGGCACGCGCGCAAAGATTCGGGGTCTTTGCCGATGAATTGAGGCGTGACTTTGATTGGATTGTGCAGAGTCGGCGAACAGCAGAGAGAGTTGGAGGTTGGAGTTGGAGAATGGAGTCGAGCCAACTCCCGATCTTTCAACGGATCGAAGCCGGGGTTCGCCGAAAGGAACGGCGTTATGGCCTCTGTGAAGCCGGCCTCGTGTATCTGTTCCGCAAAGACTTCGCGGAAGCATCGTATCGTAACTCCCCTGAGCGGCGCGAGGATCATGTAAGCCGCTCCGCGAGTGTTGTGCGGCGCTCGCGCACGACGTTCGTATCGATTGCGCGGCTTACCGCGTAGGGAACGCCGATGAGAAGAACGAGCTTCTTGCCGCGCGTGATTGCGGTGTAGAGGAGATTCCTCTGGAGCATCACGTAGTGCTGCGTATGGATTAGGACGATCACGGCAGGGTATTCCGAGCCCTGCGACTTGTGGATCGTAGTCGCGTAGGCGAGCACGAGTTCATCTAGATCTCCAGCGTCGTACTTTACGGGCCGCCCATCGAACGTGACGACAAGCGAGCGGTCCGTCGGTTCGACCGCCTTTATGAACCCGACGTCGCCGTTGTAGACATCCTTGTCGTAGTTGTTCCTGAGCTGCATCACACGGTCGCCTACGCGGAACGTCGTCCCACCGCGGATTAAGGCCGCACCCGTGGGATTGAGCGCCTTCTGCAGCTCGAAGTTGAGACTTTCGGTGCCGAGAAGGTTGCGGCGCATCGGCGTAAGCACCTGGACGTCCTCGAGCGGGTCGAGCCCGAATTTGCGCGGGATGCGCTGGGTCATGAACTCGATCGCGCGCCTAAGGCACTGCTCCGGGTCTTCGCACCTTACGAAGTAGAAGTCGGTGTCACCGCTTCTTATTTCGAGCGGCTCGCCGGCGTTTACGTGGTGGGCATTCGTGACTATGAGCCCGCCGGCGTCCTGCCGGAAGATCTGGTCGAGGCGCGTAAAGGCGATGTTGCCGGACTTTATGAGATCGCCGAGGACATTTCCCGCGCCGACGCTCGGCAACTGGTCCGTGTCGCCGACGAGCACTACCGCCGCCGTGGAGGGAATCGCCGAGAGCAGATCGTTTGCAAGCTTGATGTCGATCATCGACGTCTCGTCGAAGATAAAGATGTCTCCTTCAAGTGGGCTTTCCTTGTTGAACGTGAACTTGTTCGTTACGGGATTCCACTTGAGAAGCCGGTGGATCGTCTGCGCCGCTGCGCCGACAGACTCTGACATGCGTTTCGCTGCGCGGCCCGTTGGCGCGGCGAGAACGACTTTAAGCTTCTTCGCGCCGTAGATGTCGACGAGCGCGCGGATTATCGTCGTCTTTCCAACGCCCGGTCCGCCGGTGATGATGGAGAACTTGTTGCAGAGGCATTTTTCGAGAGCGTTAGTCTGCTGCGCAGCGAGCGAGAAGCCCGCCTTTTGCTCCCACCATGCGACGGCCTTCCCCGCGTCTACTGGCGTGAAGCCCGGCAAGGAGTCTCTTATGCGCCTGACATGTGTAGCCGTTTCACGTTCAGCCCACCAGAGCGAGCGCAGATAGATGCGGCGGGGAGAGGTGGCGTCGTGCCGCTCGGCCCATGTGGCGTCTGCGTCCTTCGCAGCGCTGTCGCTCTCTGCGATTACGCGGCCTTCGGCAATTTCCTTCTCGAGCGCTTCGCCGAGAATCTCGGTAGGAATCTCGGTGAGCTCGTTCGCGTGGAGAAGGAGGTCGTTCTCGAAAGTCCAGCAGTGCCCCGAGTCCTCTGCCTCAGTCTCGAGCGTGTAGGAAATCGACGCGCGCGCTCGAAGGGGAGAATCCCTCGGGATGCCGACGGAGAGCGCGATGCGGTCGGCAGTCGCGAAGCCGATGCCCCAGATGTCGCGGCAGAGCTTGTAGGGATCTGCCTTGACTATCGCTATCGCGTCAGGGCCGTATTTGCGGACGATCTTCGTCATCTTCGCTATCGAGATGCCGTAGGTCTGGCCGAAGATCATGTTCTCCCTAAGCGTCTCGTTCGCGTGCCAGCTTGCGCGTATCTGCTCGATCTTCGCCTTGCCGAGCTTTGGCACTTCGACGAGTCGCGCCGACTGGTGAGAGAGGACGTTCAATGTCTCTTCGCCGAAGGTTTCGACGATGCGCTTTGCGAGAACCTTGCCGACGCCCTTTATGAGTCCCGAGGCAAGATAGCGCTCGATGCCGACGAGGGACCTCGGCGCGACGCAGACGATTGACTCGGCCTTGAACTGGCGTCCGTGGACCTTGTCGGTCACCCACGAGCCGGTTGCAGAAATCTCTTCGCCTTCCCACACTGCCTGCGCTTTGCCGACGACGGTTATCTCGTTTAGCTGCCTGAGAGCGAAGCCGGAAGGGAGTTCGACATGGAGGACGGTATAGCCGTTCTCGTCGTTGTGGAAAACGACCGACTTGATCGTTCCCTCAACAGTCTCGCTCGCTTCATCTGCCATTTGTGGATATTATATCAAATGTAAGTCTGCGGCGTCCGAAGGCTCCTCCTCGAGGAAACCTCGGCGAATACGCCGTATCCTCTCGCTCGGACCTTCGCTATGCCGCAGACATATGGGTGAACCTTCGTGGGGTGGGTGGCGTTTAACGGGGTATGAAAAGCAAGATTGTCGTTGTTTGTGCCGCTGTTGCTGGCGCATTGACTGGAATGGGAGATGAGGCGGGTGTCTCGACTAACGCGGTGGCCGACTTGGGGACGGTCGTCGTCGAGGGTTCGGCGCTGTCCAAGTATCGGCCCGAGACGGTGGAGGGCGCGACCTTTACCGGTCTTGCGCCCGAAAAGTCGCCGACAGTCGTCGACACGCTGACCGAGGACTTTATCCGAGAGCACAATCCGACCGACCTCCACGACCTTCTCCGCTACGTGCCAGGCGTAGAGACCGGCGGCAAGTCGCTTCTCGTCCGCCAGCGGGGAACATTCCAGATACGCGGCATGGGCGGCACCGAGCCGGCTTTTGACGGTGTTGTGCCGATCGGGCTCGGCGCGGGGCTTTTCATGGACCCGTTCCTTATGGAGCGCGTCGAAATCGTGAAGGGCCCGATCGGCTCGCTTTCCGGCGGCGCGGGATCGCAGCAGAACAACTCGGGTGCGGGCGGTTCGGTCAACATGTACCTTAAGGGCGCAAACTTCCGCGGCGACAGGATCGACTTCCAGGAGAACACTTCCGTTGGGCGCAACACATGGCGCCAGCGCGGTATGATTGACGCAAATGAGGTCTACGGCGACGACAAGTTCGCTGTCCGCGCAATTGGCGCGTTTGACGTCTTCTCGCCGTCCTATCTTGGCGAGGGCTCGCAGAAGGGCGCCGATCCGCGGCAGTCCTACACGATTGCGCCGTCGTTCGCGTGGCGCCCAGTCGAGAACGTGACGATCGGGTTCAAGTCGATGTTCCAGAAGACCGACCAGCCGAGCTACATCGGAATTCCCGTCTGGCACGGCCGGCCGGGCGGCGGCTACAGCTGGTACGAGTCGTCATGCCGCAAGGGCGACCGCTCGAAATACGACTCGATGTACTTGAATCCCTACGTCGACTGGCAGGTCACCGACGACTGGCTTCTCAAGTTCGGCGGCGCGTTCATGTTCTCCGACTGGGAGCAGAGGACGCGCGAGCCGTACATGAACAACAGGGACCTCGCCAATTTCTACGAGACCGGCGAGTGGACGAGCGGCGAGAAGTACATGACTTCGGGCTTTTCCGAGTCCGACCGCATAAGCCGCAGCTACAACCTCTACGCGCGCTCTGTCTACACGAAGGAGGAGCTGCCGTGGGGCTTCAGGAACACGCTTGTCGTCCAGCCCGACTTCTGGTACCGCGAGTCGACGAGCGGCTTCGGCGCGCCCGTCACGCGCTACGGCGCGACGCTCCAGGATTCGCTCGGCTGGGGCTGGGTGACGCTCCTTGGCGGCCTGCGCTACGACTACTTCACGGAGAATCCTCAGACGACTACCGCGTCGAACGGTACGACCACGCACTACGAGCGCGCAAACGAGTTTGCGTTCTCGCCGCGCGGCGGTCTCACGGTCCAGCCGCTCGACTGGCTCGTCTTCTTCGGCAACCTCTCCCAGACGCGCACCCCGACGCTCGGCTACCGCGATGCCGACGGCAACAGGCCGACCGACCCATGGACGGCGACGCAGATGGAAGGCGGCTTCCGCGTCCGTCCCGTCGAGAAGCTCTGGTTCTCGGCCTCGGTCTATCGCATCGACCAGCGCAACACGCCTGTCGCCGAGACGATCAACAATGACACGTACTACTATTTCGAGGGCAAGAGCAACTCGCGTGGCGTTGAGCTTTCGCTCGCGGGCGACATCACCGAGAACTGGACAGTCCTCGCGATGTACTCGTACAACCGCTACGAGAACCGCAACGCGACTGGAACCGCGCCTTCGGTCTTCCGCCGCAACCCCAACCACACGTTCTCGCTCAACACCTCCTATCGGTTCGACTGCTGCGACCTTCTTCGCGACGTCGTGGTCGGGTGTGGATACCGCTTCCGCTCGAAGAGCTTCGCGACGATGCGCGGCTCGTTCGTAGATGACAACCTCTACTTTGCGCACAGTCATGTCTTCGACGTCAATGTGTCAGTTCCGCTGACGAAGTTCGGCGGGCCAGAGGACTGGACGCTGACGCTCGGCATCCGCAATCTCTTCGGTGAGAAGTACTTCGAGTCCGCGCGTCACTTCTACGAGTGCCTCGTCGGCGAACCGCGCACATTTGAGATTGGCCTTCGCGCAAGATTCTGACGGGCATGTTTTTGTTCGCTGTTTGCGCGTTGACCGAAGATGAGCAAGGTGGTAGAATATTGGCGCAAACAGGGAACGGGGAAATATTGTCATGAAACTGTCGAAGAAGAACGCGGCGCGACAGAGCGCCATTAGTAGGGCTCTTGCCTCGGGCAAGGGGCTTGGCGGATTGCTCGTCGGGCTTGCGACTGCCGTAGTCGGGGGCTGTAGCGAAAGGTCGCCATGCACTGTGATGGGCGACTATCCGGCGCCGCAGCAGCCAAAGAATACCGCAAGCGAGACGAGAGTTGCGTCAGTAATGGGCAAGATGATCTTGAAAGACGACAAGAAAGAAGACAAGTCGCAAAATTGCACCACCAATGCCGTGAACGAGTTTGAGTCCGAGGCGGAAGGCGGGATTGTTGAAGTGATTGAAGAGTAGTAGTCCATAATGAGCAAAAAGCTCCTTTTCTTGGCGTTGGTCGCGGCGGTTGTGCTTATCGTTGTCGCGATGAAATTTGACGAGCCGGTCGCGGGTGCGGCCATTCTTTTCATATTGGTGTCGCTTCTTGTGCTGCAGTTTTGCTCCTTTTCGAAAATGAAGCCGTGCAAGGACATCAGCGAACTTGACGATGACGACGGAGGGATAGACTGGCGAGAGGAGAATGTTCCAGAGGAAGAGGTTGAGATGTGGAAGGGTTGGGCGGTGCTGATGGACGATGTTGCCGTTCACGAGGCAAAGGCAGCGGCCGAGACTCTTGAAAAGGCGCAAATCCGCTGCCGGCTTGAATTGCTAAAGGAAGACCGCGCATGGCACCGCTATGGGAACGGCGGCCTTGGCACGCGGATGTGCGTTCTCGTCGCCCCAAGCGACTACGCCGCCGCACGAAAAATCGTTGAGTGAAGCCGGTTGATGAGTTTTGGTATAATGTCGGCATGAAAATATCATTGTTGCGTGTTGCGGTCTGCGCGGTTGTCGGAACGGTTGTGATAGGCGCGCTTCTTGCGTGCTGCTTCTTGCGCTCGCGGACGACCGGCGTCGACACTTCGACCGTTCGCAAGGAACTTCGCTTCTACCGCTCCGGCACTGAGTGGTTCGCAGATGTTCCGCAGCACACCAAAGCCGAGAACCAGATGGTCGCCGGCGCGGACACGCTGCTGGAAGAAGTCTCCGATGGTGCCGACGAAGTGTTTGTCGTTCTGTCGTCGGACATTCCAAGCCCCGACGAGTGGGAACTCCATCTCCATCTGGTCGAGCACGACAAGTTCGGTGCGACTTATAAGGTCAAGGCCGCCGGAAGGGACGGCGTCCAGCTTGCCTGGCTTTGCAATGTCACGCACACCGTCTTCGGCGGCGAGCATCCGACGGATATCTACATCCACTCGATTACCGCCAAACGACCATAAAGGAGTGACATGACGACAGAAAACAACAACGAAAAAGGGGTGTCTCCCCAGCGGAGCAAAGGCGGCGCGCGTCGCTGGTATGGCGCGGCGCGAGGGCTGGCTTTGTCATTCTGGGCGCCATTTGTGTGCATTGCCTCAAGTTTGGCATTTGGCTTCCCGTACCTTCCGCTGATCGTGGCGATCATTGTCGCGCTTGTCGGTGCGTTGGTTCCGGGCCGTCCGCATGTTGGAAGAAGCGCGTGGAGGATTGTTCGCGAGGTTATGGCGTGGCTTTTTGCCGCGGTGCATCTTGCGATCGTGGCGCTCTGGCTGTATTTCGCCACGGGGGCGTTCGACTTTGTGATTATCCCTGTTTTCAGGGCGGCCGTCTGTGATGCCGACCGTATCGTCATACGCGACGGGGGTGGGCTTTGCCATTCCAAGCCAGACGAAGAGCCGTCACTCTTTGAAATCACGAACAAGGCGGACATCGCGTCGTTCAACGAAATGTTCAAGTTCTCTGGCCGAACGATGCCGTGCTGTTGCTGCGGCTATCCGGGCATCGACTGGTGGCGCGATGGCCGGCGTGTCGTTGTGTCCGCGCTCCATCATGGACATGCGCTGCGTGTAGAAGGTTTTGTTGGCGATCTACGACTTACCGTCGTGTCGAGTCAGCGTATTCAGAAATGGCTGGAGGATAATTGCGGGCTGACAGAGGACGAGGGTATTCCAAAATACCAATACTGTAGGCATGAGCGTGACATCATAGAGGACGCGGCCCAAAACTGGGCGACTGCGGGCGTTGAACGGAAGCCGACGCTGGACGACCTTCGCGATGAGTTCAAGAAGAATGGCGAGGAGTTCCCGTCGTGTCCGGCCGGCGGCGAGTATTCGCTCACCT
>Ga0265298_10001764_pt1 | contig 31632 bp, 67 predicted proteins | sample AusTroGonzalo_MG_3_FD_193486 | JGI IMG/M metagenome (GOLD analysis project Ga0265298, IMG submission 193486) | Bovine rumen microbial communities from tropical cattle in Woodstock, Queensland, Australia - Gonzalo_01 | ecosystem: Host-associated > Mammals > Digestive system > Stomach > Rumen ... | reverse complement strand
ATTCTGATTTTTCAACATATACAAACAGAATCTACAGATTGACTTTCTGGAAAAATCTCTTGAACGAAATCCAAACTATCCGTTTCGTGCAGAAAGACGGATGTGGAAACGTTTCGCCATGCGAATATAAAATTCTGAATTCCCCGTTAAAATGCAACAAAGCTCCAACTAAAGAAAATATCATGGAAGCTATTTCAGGAGAGATGCTTTCAGACCAGGAAAACAAAACGATACTCAAATTCCCGGAAACAAAAAATCCGACGGAAATGATGATGAAATTGAACATCAAGCAAAATGCATAAAAAACCAATGGGGTTCGTTCTTCTAGACAAATATTTTGAAAATGACCAGATTGAACTTCTCGAACTGGTAGAAAAACATTTCAAAATAAAAATAACATTCAAAGTCTACGATGATAACGATAAAGTCGTCATTCCGGAAATTTTATTCTGTCAACAAGAACGCAATATCCTCGGGGAGCTTTCCTCAAACAACGAAAAAATCATCGTCCTCAACAACTATATTTTGTTGTCATTCAAATCAAAAGAAAAAATAAACGAAAAATCAAAAGATTTCAAAAAGTTCATAAAGAATCTAACAGAAAAGACGTTTCTTTCCTTTTCGAATGCATCTCTCGGAATTTACGATTAGACCGGCATAAAAACCGAAGAAATCCATTTTCCGTCTTTTTCATCGACAAAAGAATTCAAAATGAAACTCCAACTGAGAGGACAACAAAGTGATTGAACCTAATATTCTCAAGAACATAGATAAGACGTTTTTGATTCCGACCGATAAGGTGACGCAACATTATCTCGTCTATTACACGATAATCGCAAACCGCCTCATGAACCACAATCCAAAGGACATCTACACGGAAAAGCACCACATTCTTCCGAGAGCACTTTTCCCGGAGCACAGAAGGAACAAGAAGAACCTTGTCAGATTGACTGCGAAGGAGCATTTCATCGCACACTTCCATCTGGCGAAGCATTTCCAGGAGACGGGAGAGAAGGACATGGAGCTCAGGATGTGGTTTCCAATCTTCAAGATGGAGAAGAACATCAAGAAGCGGATAACCGGAAGAAACATCGCTTTCATGGCGAAGATGTACAACGAAGCCATGGAAAGAAAAGCAGAATTGACTGGATGCCCGGTTCTCATGTACGACAAGCACGGAAATTTCATAAGGGAATTCAAAAGCATTGCGGAAGCAGCCAGATTCCTTGGGATTAAGAAGAGCAAAGTCCAGGAGAACATGTCAAAAAACAAAACCATAAACAGATACACCTATACAAGATACATATTTAAATACAAAACCTCCGATATCATTCCACAGAAAATAGAGGTTATACTCCCTTTATCGCAATTGCCAATCAGGAAGCTCACGAAGGACGGAGTTTTCCAGAAAGAATACCCAACAATAGACGAAGCCATCAAAGATTCGGGATTGGAAAATAAAAACAGAAAAGCTGTCATAGTTCAAATAAGAAGATGTGCAATGGGAATGATTCCAACGGCATACGAATCCAAATGGGAATATCCAAAAATTGAAAATCTTGGCGAATTGATAGAATTACAACGTAAAAATATTGGAAGAAACAAAATAAAAAGCCAGGTTCTTTGTTTCGATACAAACATGAACCTTCTGGAAAAATATGACAGCCCAGGTGATGCAGCATTAAAAACCTGCGTTTCACTAACCGCCATTAATAATTGTTTATGCGGTATACGATTGTCAACCGGAAATTGTTTCTACGTCCGAGAATCAAAGGCGACTCCGGAATATCTGGCTAAACTTCTGTTAGAATATCAACAAGCACAGCCGAAACCGGTTGCCCAATGTGATTTTAACGGAAATGTCTTAAATGTTTTTTCAAGTGCAATGGAAGCTGAAAGGAAAACCGGAACAAATCACAGAGGAATTTCCTACGTTTGTCTTGGAAAACGAAAAACAGCCGGAGGATATCCCTGGAAATTCATATAGATATTATTAAGGTTTTTATTAAGAGGTCTATGTTAGTTGGTTTATAATAGTTGGTTTATAATAGTTGTAGTTTTATATATTATTTTTTTTTAAATTTTTTTTTAAAAAAATTTTTTTCTTTACCATAGCTCCCTCACGCACGCGCGCGCGTTCCGGGTTTTTAGAGGTGTCTAGATACCGGTATTTTGCCGGTATTCCGGAGGGGTGTAAATTGGCAACCCAGTGGCGAAGCTATTTTACGCTTTTCTCTGAGGTTTCTGGGAACCCGGTTACTAGACCAGGTGTGACAAAATGTCACATATATACCAGGTGTGTCAAACTGACACACCCAGTTTACAATAAGTGTATTATGATAACCCGGGTAGTAAAGTATAAGTATCCAGTTAATAGAATATAAACCCGGATACCCGGTATCCATATAAATAAAACAAAATAACTTGACAATTATATTGGTTTGTGCTATAATATAACCAAAAAGAAAGGAGTTGACTATGATAAAAACATTCATAATTCATCTTCTTAGTCTAAGCGGCAAAGCCGCTACAAGGGTTATTCCAACTCATAATATTGTATCTGCCAACTATATTGCAAATGCAATATGGGGGAATACTTGGAAAATACTATCCATAACAGAACAAAAATAATTTGACAATTTTAAATTAAATGTTATAATATTAGCATAAAAAGGAAAACCCATGAATAAGAAATATACGAAAGAGTTGAAAGCCGACATTATCATCAACATGGATATGTTAGGCTGGGAACAAGATGGTAAAGGTTTGGACTTTATCAACGTATCCGGAAATGGTGAGCGCAAACACTTTGGAAGTTGGAAGGCTCTACATAGGTTTATGATTGATACTACGGGTATTTGAGGTTGATAAATCTGAATGGAAGTATTGTATGCGCAGACCGAAAGACAAGACGTTGACGGATATGGTTCTTAGATACAATCCGCGTTTTCGGGTTGTTCTAGAAGATACCAGTTATGTCATAAAGGATAAAGAAAAGGATAGTTTTGTCGGTGATGATAGCGGCGTTTACAAATGGACTAATAGAAAAGCGGCAGAAGAGTTCCTTGCCGTTGGGTTGGTGTTAGGCAAAATAGGAACTTGACAGTCACAAGAGAAAGTTTGTATAATAAAGACATGAAAAAACCAACTCCAGAGATTCCTAAGATTAGAAAGATACGCCGCACTCCAAAAGCAAGACCCAAAGACAAATGTAAGTGGGCGGTGTTTAACATTGAGACAAGATTCCGTCTTACTGAATACACCACTAGAGGTCTGGCGGAATTGGCTCGTCGCAACATTCTCTTTGACCAGCCGGAATTGAAAAAAAAGATTGCCATCAAACAAAGAAGTTTTGAAGTCGATTGAACTTGACAACCGATTTCAAATATGCTATACTACAGGCACACACGGAGGAAATCAGATGAAGATATACAAGAGATTGGCTGAAACGCACACAGACGGAAGCGACTTTCGCATAGCGGCTGAAGATGGGAAGTATGGCATTTGGAACATTAAGACAAAGGCGTTTGCGAATGAGAACAGATGGGCTACGCGGAAGGCTGCGGAAGATTTTCTCGCCGTTTCGCTGATGATTGCGAAATAACAACTTGACAACCAACATACTTTATGCTATAATATAAGCATAAAAGGAAAAACCCATGACAAAGAAAGAACTTGTGGAACTTTTGAATAAGAACTTCAAAGATGACGAAGAAGTTTTTGTCAAGTATGAAGATGACCAGGGAACTTGTATTGACGGAATTAAGAAGATAGAAGATATCACGCAGAACTTTATTGAGCACCATTTTGAGATTTTCAAAGACGGAAAATGGTCGAAATGGGGTAATAAGCATATTCAGTTTCCATCATGGGGAGAGTGGCGAGATGTTATTGACCGCAAATGGTCTGAAACGAAAAAATGTATAATTGTCAATTGAAGAACTTGACTTTTGAAATAAGAAATGCTATAATGTAGGCATAAAGGAATCAGACCATGAAAGTTGAAATAAATCTTGAAGACTATCTCGACCGTGACGAAATGAAGCATATTGCCGAAACGGTTGCATACGGAAAGTTCAGCGAATCGACCACACCCGTTGAAACCATGCTCTCAAACGCGACATATGAAATCGTGAAGAAGCATTGTGAAGAGACTCTTGGTATTGACGCAATGAAGAAGATACAAGACGAAACCAGGAAACTGGCGACGGACGAATCAAGTTTGAAGTTCTGCCTGTTCTATGACGGCTCGAAGTATGGAAGTTTCGACAAGACGAAGGGTATTGCCTTGAAGGTTGCCGAGAACTATCTGCTGGACAAGTGCATTGAAAGAGTGCAGAAGGTCGTGGACAAGATTCTTGACAACATGAAGTTCGACACAAAGAAGTTTGAACAAATGGTCGTGAAGGAAGCGGCACGAATGGTTGCCGAGAAAATGACCACAAACCAAAAGTGATTTCTTTCATGGGTTGCTGACGGCTGAAAGAGGCCGTCGGCTTTTTTCGGAAATTTTACCACAGACCGGCAGAAAAGTCAAGTTTATTTTAAAAATATTTTCTTCAGCAATAAACTTGACAACCGGAAAACTTTATGCTATAATATAGGCATAAAAGGAGAAACAAATGTCATTCGACTACTATTTGAACAAGTTCAAATACAAAATGAACAATGAGGTAATGCCTTCTATTCCGGTGGAAGTCAGGCCAATTCTGATGACAATGCTGATGAAAGCATATACTGAAGGCTACCAGCAGTGCGAAAAAGACTTTAATATTGACGGCGGATTCTAAAACATTAGTGTATGGAAATCAAACTCAAGAAGTGCAAAAAATGTGACGGTTGTCGGGGATTCTATCAATCAAACGGATACGCGGAATGCACCGCCAGTTGGGAGATTGAGAGTTGCGGCCAGATAGAACCCTATGGGCTGACAAAATATCGGCCTCTCGGTGGGTTGTGCTACAAACCCAAGACATACGATGAACTTTTGGAAGCCTGTAAACTGAATCGGGAAAGAAGCAGGAAATTAAATTGACAATCCTCTCTCCAGGGAAAATGCTATAATGTGAGCATTGAAGGCATTTTCAAAATAATTTCATGGGTTATCCGGCGGCAGAAATGCCGCCGGATTTTATTTCGGAAAATTATATCATAAAAACCACAAAAAGTCAATTTAATTTATAAATTATTTTTTAACAATTATTTTTCTAAAATAATATTGATTTTTCTTTTTTGAAATGCTATAATATAAGCATAAACGAAAGGAAAACCCATGTATACGATGACACTTTCCGAGTTTAACGAAATACCTTCTTTTTTCCACAAAGGGAAGGAATGTATAGAAATAGACGGAAAGATTTACAATAAATCCGGCGTTTTGAAGTTTTTGATTGCTTCCGGCATTATTGTGTCATAAGTATGAAAAATAATATTGAACAATTTGTCTGGAGTGTTTGCAGGTTTTTAGTTCTTTTGCTTATAATGGTAGTATTCTATCATATCGGATTGATGATTTTGAATATTGTCATTATTCTTTATGCTTTATGGAATATGATAAATTAATTTGACAAACTGTTTTCTTTATGCTATAATATAAGCGTAATAAAAAGAAAGGAGTCAAATATGTATATAAGCAATACTGCCATTCTATGCATTTTTGGGTTTAACATTGTCTTGATGTTGGGAGTTGTCATTTTTGGTTTTTCCATTGTGAAGTAATCATAATTGATATGATGATTTATTTAACAGACATGAATTAAAAAAACAACGACTTATTCATAAAATCGCGTCAGTTATAAGACGCGATTTTTTTCGGAAAAATTATATCATAATCAAAAAAGAAAGTCAATATAATTATTAAAAAATAATTTTCAAATTAAAATATTGATTTTTTCAGATTTTATTGCTATAATATAGGCATAAACGAAAGGAAATACCCATGAATGAATATGATTATAAAGGTTTTATGCAAGATTTCATGATTGCCGACGCTTTTGGCATTAACGCAATCAAGGATACATATAAACGCGCTTTCAAGGAATGGAAAAACAATGTCGAGTATTTTGCTTCTTTTGTTATGACGTTAAATCATCAGATATGGCGTCATTACGAGACAAACGAAACATATGGGCGTCTTTATGACGAATTGTGGCGCAAAGCGGACTTGTGGGGAAGCAGACATTTTAAGGGAAAAGACGCCGAGTATTATTTTTCCTTTTTGGATTGACAATTTCATGGGTTATCCGGCGGCAGAAATGCCGCCGGATTTTTCGGAAAATTATAACATAATTTAAGAAAAAAGTCAATTTAATTTATAAATTATTTTTTAACAATTATATCTTAAAAATATTATTGATTTTTCTTTTTTGAAATGTTATAATATAAGCATAAAAGAAAGGAAACTGACATATATGAAAAAGGGTCTTATCAGTTGCGTACTCAATACAGTGGATATTCCTATTAAGAAGTTCATCAAGGTTAATTTCAAACATGATACCATGGACGTGTCCGTTGACTTGACGGAAAAAGAAGCGCTTGATGTGATAGAGGCAATTTCGTTGCAATTGAACCCTCGCACGGTTTTGAGGGTCATTGCTCAGACAATTTAAAAGAATGTTTCTGTTGGTTAGTTGTAGTCGTTCATCGTGGTCCGGCGGCAGAAATGCCGCCGGATTTTTCGGAAAATTATAACATAATTTAAGAAAAAAGTCAATTTAATTTATAAATTATTTTTGTTAAATTAAAATATTGATTTTTTCAGATTTTATTGCTATAATATAAGCATAAAAGGAAAGAAAACCCATGAATACAAAAATCACTGTCCGTCCCATTAGCACTATTGCGTGCGAAATTGCCGCAGACTGGAAAAAAGTAAACTTTGCCGCAAAGCCGTACCTTGACGCAATGTTTTGCCTTAATACCGTAAATGATATGTACTATTTTGACAGTGCAAAGTCTATCATTCTGTATTTTCTTTGCAATGCCGGAACATGGAAGGGTGAAGTTGCAAAGCGTATCAAGGCGGAATTGAAGGCCATGTGCAAGTAAAAAATCTCAAAAAATAAATTGCATTTCCTAGAATAAATGCTATAATATAGGCATAAACGAAAGGAGAACAAAATGTCTGTATTTGTTGCGATTGTTCAAGAACCCATGGCGGCACTTGATGGTGAAACATATGTTGAGGTGTTTGAGGATTATTCAAGCGCAGAAGATTGGGTTGAAGGAGTACTTAAGAATTATGATTCTCCCGATTCTTATTATTCTAGAGATGACGTGAACTGGAATATTTATTACAGGAATATCTAAAAACTTGACATTTCTGAAAATAAATGCTATAATATAGGCATATAACAAAAAGGAAATAAATCCATGAACAAGTCTATCAAAGAAGTCGCTCTCAATTCGACAAACGAACGTGTACGCGAGTTGACGCGAAAATTGTTTGACCTCGCTGGTCGCCGTGTCCGCATTTCGTTTGTCAAAAAGAATGGTGAAATCAGAATTATGGATTGCGTGCCGAACGTTCAATACAACGCAACTTTCGGTATCAAGTCATGTGAACGTGGCATTAACATGGTGCGTGCCAAGGTTGCAAATGACATGATAACGGTTGCTGAAATTGTCGGCAATATGCTTAGACCGCGCACCATTAACCTACGCACCGTTATTGGTGACATTGAAGAGTTGGCTTGCTAAAAAACAATTTATAAAAACACCCGGCGCTTTATTCCTAGGTTAGCGCCGGGTGTTTTTTGTTTTCGGAAAATTGTATCATAATTAGAATAAAAAGTCAATATAATTATTAAAAAATAATTTTCAAATTAAAATATTGATTTTTCAAAGTTCAAATGCTATAATATAAGCATAAAAGGAAAAAACCCATGAATAATTCCAAGCGTAAATCGTTTCAGACAATAGAAACATTTGAAAAAGAGTACGGCGTGCATTTTACCGTAAAGCATAATGGTAAAATGACTGGCTTCGCGTCTCTCTCAACTTCGCCGTTAGAGAATACATTTTGTGTTAATAGGGCTAAGTGCAACGGCTCCATTTGCTCACATTGCTACTCCATGACCATGCAAAAGTGCTACTCCGCACTTTCAAATGCTCTTGTCAATAACTTTCGCGTTTTGACTTCACGGATAATTCCGGTTGAAAAAATGCCTATCCTTAATTATCTTATGTTCCGTTTTGAAAGTTTTGGTGACGTTGCAAACGAAATACAAATTATCAACTATTTCAATATCTGTAAGAAAAACCCTCGTGTTCAATTTACAATTTGGACTAAAAATCTATCTATTTTCACACGGCTATTCAAACACGGTTTTAAAGGTATCAAGTATAAAAAGCCGAAAAACCTTATTATTATCGCATCTTCGCCGTTTATCAATAAGAAATTGAACATTGAAAAGTGGCCGTTTGTCGATAAGGTATTTACGGTGTATGATAAAGAGTACGCCACAAATAATGGAATTAAAATAAATTGCGGGAGTAATTCATGTGCCGCGTGTTGTGCGTGTTATAACCGTCTCAATAAAACGAAAGAGATAAACGAACTTTTGAAGTAATTTATTTGAGAAAAAGAAATGTGAAGAGGGCCGAACCTTTTCACATTTCTTAATTTTATTGAAAAGAAAATGTTGACAAATTAAAAAGTTTATGGTAAAATTTTCCGAAAATGGCAGGCGAAAAAATAAATAATTTAACTTGCAATTATTTTTGGAAATGCTATAATATATGAGAACAGCGAAAAAGAAGATTTATAAAATGGATATTAGAAAACACCGTTTTACGCCTAATTTTTCCACGGCAACTAGAATTATTGTAGACAGAAAACGTAAGCAAAAATCCCGGCGGTTTCTGAATAACAGAAAAAATTGGGAAGAATAATATATTGACAAAACAACTTTGAAATGCTATAATATTGGCATAAACCAAAGGAGATAAAAACACATGGGTATGGAAACGCTATATTGGATTGCACCCCTAAATAAAATCATTTTCCCTTGTTGTGTGTTTTCTTTTGTGTTTTGATTTTGGGTATTAAAACTTTTACTGGTAATCTCCGTAGAAATATCCATTATGTATATTATTTTTGGTGCGATTTTGTTTATTATTCCGGTATATATTCCAACGACAAAGAAAATGTTTTTCATCAAAGGCACTCCGGAATTGATAAACTCACAAATCAACATGAAGTAGGAGCAAAAAACGAAAACTTTGCGACGTGATTATTGATACGCTGGATAAAAATCAATATCAATCAATTTTTGTATACTATATATAAAATAACTCATATAAAATACAAACTACAAATAATAAAAAGGAATAAAATACCATGACTAATAAAAAGACTCCATTCATTGGATTTTTCATCTTGGGGGCCTTGCTTTTTGGGGCCTGGCTTTTTACGCAAACTTTGCATAAAAACGACATTCAGAACATTCAAGTTGTTCAAAGTATGTTGGGTGACGTTTCCGTAAACAGGAATTGTGGTTATTACAGCAAGTTCTTCCCGACTATTTGGACGTATCCTCGCGCAGGGGTCTATGTTTTGAACGACAAGGACAAGGATGCGCTCGTCGTGAAGTTCAACAACAAGTCCACGGCAACGGTCTATTGTCAGATTGGCTACCGAATCGACGGAGCGTCAGATGAGCAGATTATCGCCCTTCACCAAGAGGTCGAAGGAAATGACGAGAAGATTTGGGATATGATTATCAAGGAGGTCAATACCTCATCGCAGATTGTAGCGTCCAAGTATGACCCCTCTAGTGTAATCGGTGGCGTGAAGTTTGAGGAGTTCAAGGAGGGCCTTGTAAAAAGCATCGTCCACAGCCCGGAACTTTTGGCCAAGGGTATCGACATTACCCGACTTGCAATCGACGGTTCTCCAAAGCCCGACAAGCAGACCGAAACGCAGTTCGAGAAGCAGAAGGAAGCCGACCTTGCGAAGCGTCTAGCAGAAGCCGAGAAGGTGAAGTTGGAGGCCGAGGCAATCCGCGTCAAGGCCCAGTACGACAAGGAAATCGAGGAACAGGCTGGTAAGGCAAAGGCTCAGATGGCCAAGGAAGTGCAAGATGCCGAGCGTGTGAAGAAGGTTGCCGAGGTCGAGGCGCAGAAGAAGGTCGCTCTTGAGAGCCTTGCGAAGGAGCAGTTGCTCATTCAGATGAACAAGGAGAAGGAAGCGGCGGCTATCGAGGCTGAGAAGAAAGTTCAGTTGGCTGAGATTCAGAAGCGTGAGATGCTCGTCCTTGCCGAGAAGGAGAAGGAAGTCGCGGCGATTGCGGCTGAGAAGGAGCGTCAGATTGCAGAGATTGCCAAGCAGACCGAGGCCGAGCGTCTTGAGCAACAGAAGTTGATTGCCGAACAGGTTATTGCACAGGCCAAGGCAAAGAAGGAAAGCATCGAGTTGGCTGGAGATATTACCGAGTCCGAGCGCGTCCGTCTGAATATCGAGAAGGAAACGAGGATTGGTGTTGCACAGGCTTACGCCGATGGAATTGGCAAGGTGAAGTTGCCGACAATTATGCAGAGCGGCAATGGAACCCCCAACGGAAATGGAACCGCAGATGCCCTACAGACTTTCTTCACTCTCAAGAACGCGGCTATGGCTATGGAACTTGAGCAGACTCCAAATACAAATGTTGACATGAAATAAAAATTACAAAATAACAAAAGAGCCGCCGAAAGGTGGCTCTTTTTTTTAATTTAGTTTTCGGAAAATTTTACCATAATCAAAAGAAAAATCAATATAATTTTAAAATTATTTTTGTTAAATTAAAGTATTGTTTTCTGTTTTGAACTTTGAGCTCTATGTCACGTCTTTAACGTGGCATCTTTCTAGTGGTTTCTTGTGTAAATATTCTTATCATATACGGTAGTATGGAAAGAGAACAACATGGGATATTACTCTTATGATGAGAAAGATATTGAAAGAATCGAGTCTAAACTAAAAAAGTTGTTTCCGGATATTAAAGATTATGAACTTTGGGCCATTCAAGATGCGATTGAAAAAATGGTTTATGTTTAGACTTTCCCGGAAAACATAGTAAAATGGGAAATGTCATGGGATGAATTGAAATATTATCTTGAAACAATCAAATATGGATTTTCTTATCTTTTGAGTTATCTTAAAAAATTGGACGTGGAACAAATTGTTCCACGTGGAACAATTTTAGTAGAACAAACCAAATCATAAAATAAAATATTGACTTTCTTTTTCAAAATGCTATAATATAGGCATAGATGAGAGGATGCTATCATGAAAGGCTACCCGATGCGTATACAAAACTATTGTGAGACTTTGAATCAACTCATCCCGGACGAGAAGATTCGCAATGAGGTCTTGAACGCAACCGTTCTTCTGATACACAATGTTCTTCTCACGGTTCAAAATCTGAATAACAGAAAAATAAACTTGACTTGTCTGGAAGAAATGCTATAAAATAGGCATAAAGGAAAGAAAATCACATGAAAGTGGAAACGAAGAAAGTTGTTGTTGAAACCATGGAAATCCACTACGAGGTCGGAGACCTGTTGTTGGTGGAAAAACCCGAAATTTCCAAAAGCAAATGGTTCGTTGTCATATCAATCCCGAAAAACAAAGATTATTTTGACGCCATCCCGCTGGAATATCCGCTTCTGAACGATGGAAGGCCGAACGAATGGCATTTGAGGAACGAGGATATCGCCAAAAACTCTCCCGTATTCCATTTCCCCATAAAAGGCATCGAGGATATTGAGATTACCAAATGGAAATAACTTGACAACCATCTTGGAATATGCTATAATATAGGCATAAATGAGAGGGGAAAAGACAATGGCTATCCCAAAAACATTGAAGGAAATTACGAAGGAGAAGGCTCTTTCAATCATTAAGAAGCACCCTGAAGGATATTGGGAAGGTACTCCTATGAATAGTGATTTCATTTATGATGGTCGTATGACAAAATATGGTCATCGTCGCGCAGAAATGATTAGGGCATATACAGGATTTCGGGAAGTTTTTGAACATGGAGTTTGTTCTTGTTAATGAAAAATATTTTAATAGTTATAGGAATTGTTTTCTTATTGTATTGGATTTATAAAGAAATGAGGGACGCACCGGATAATTAAAGATAGTAATTTTATTTTCCAAAAAATTGTTGCTCACTAGTATTATTTTTGAATTATTTTTTCATTCAAAACCGCGTTGGGTTCACTCCCCAACGCGGTTTTGATTTCGGAAAATTATATCAATTTTTTTATAATTGTCAAGAAATTTTTTATAAATTATTTTTTTATTAAAATATTGATTTTTCCTTATTGAAATGCTATAATATAAACATAAAGGAAAGGAATCCCATGAAATACGGAATGATTCAACCTAGAAGCGGACGTTATGGCATTTGCGGTTATGACGTTCTTGTTGTCGGTATGGAATGTCTCTTTTTTGCATCCAGGAAACTTGCACGAAAGTGGATGAAAGACAATGGGTATGAATTGGTCGCTTCTTAATAAAGAAAGATTTATATATGAATAGCGTATCTTATTGGGAAGAGTATGATATTATCCACAATAACAAGGATAAATCTCCTGTTGTCATAGAAAAAATGTTGGATAATTTGAATTAAAAAATTGACAATTCTGAAATAAATGCTATAATATAGGCATAAAACAAAAACCTAAAGGAGCAAACAAAAATGAAGATGACCAACATCACGATGAACTACATTCACGGTCTTGTTGCTGACAAGGCGAAGACCAAGAGGACTGCACTCAAGGAGACTCTTGAGAAGGTTCAGAAGGAGCGCGAGGATTTCCTAGACAAGTTCGACAAGGAGATTTCCAAGTTGGAAGCCGACACCAAGAAGAAGGCTGAAGCGATTGGGGCGAAGTATAATATTCCGCCCAAGAAGGATTGGAGCGGAAACAATTACAAGATTAGGGTTGAAATCAACAACTTCGACGAGGACAAGAACACCTATATGAAGAAGGAGATTGATGCGGCAGAAAAGAAACTCAACGAGTTTGACGCGGTTGTTGCGGCGAAGTCCAACGAAATCATCGCCAAACTCACCCTCGGCGGAACGGTAGCAGACCTTGAGAAGATGATTGCCGACACCAAGTTCTGATAAAAAATCGGGGCTTGTTGAGAAAATAAACTTGACAAGCCCCGGCAAAAATGCTATAATACTTTCATAAAATAAAAATAAAAATAAAGGAAAACAAAATGTCATACAAGACGCTCGGTTATTCGCTGGTTCGCAAGGTCATTGCCAATCTTGACAAGTGCTCCGCTAATGGCGATTCCAATGTGGTTCGCTCTCCGTGGGGAATCTTCAAGATGTATAAGAGCAATGCTCGTGGTCGCTTCTACTCGGTTTCGGGTTCTACGGTTCTCCACAACGGCGGCTCTTACAAGATTGGTTCGCTTCGCACTCGTCTCCTTGCTCTCTAACCTACTCCTTCACCACCTCTCAAATTGTGAAGTTTGAGAGGTGGCCTTTATAATTTGCAAAACTGAGGGATTTATTTGATAGGTAGTTTAAGGTAGAACATGGGCAGAGTAAAATCCCATGTAGAGGTTCGAGTCCTCTCCTATCATTTGGTTCAAGAATTACGTAATATTGAACCGTCCCTCTTTAATTTTTATTATTCTACAAGACTGGCACTCATTTAAAACGTGCCGATAAAATTAACCACTTGATAATATCAAGTGGTTTTCGGAAAATTATACCATATTTTCCAAGAAAAGTCAATTTAATTTTTAAATTATTTTTGTTAAATTAAAATATTGATTTTTCTTTTTGAAATGGTATAATATAGGCATAAACGAAAGGAAGGAAAGAAACCCATGAACGAGACGGTTGAGAAGTGCATCGAGAACATGAACAAGATACAGGCTAAGGCTTACAGCCTTGAGTCTATTACGAAGGTTGATAAGTCGACTTGGAAAGCGATGTGCCGTAGGATTCGTGAACTTGGCTACATGCCTTCGTATCGCAAGGATAAGATTACGAAGAGGGTTGTTTGGTTCGCAAAGACCAACGAGGAAGTCAAGATGATTCGCCACTTCGAGTGTGACTACCAGTATACGGATGTCCGTCCGAACCACAAGACGCTGAAGGGTGATTGCACGACAAGGGCTATGACTTACTGCATGAACGGCGTGATGACATATGATGAGATTGAATCCTACCAGTATCGTCTCGCGGTCAAATACGGAACGCGCAGAAACACCAACGGAACCTGGGGAATAGTTCTCACAGAGAATGGCTACACGAAGATTCCCATCCGTAAAACCAAACTGTCGGTTGTCGCAAACATTCTCGGCAAGGTTCTCAAATCTCCGGTGGTTGCCGTTGTCCCAGGTCACGCCACGGTGATTGATGTCGGCGGCATCGTCAAGGATTTATGGGATTGCCGTGGACGCGGTTGCAAGACCATCTATGTCAAGACCGAAGAGAAAGATGCGGTCATAAACATTCTCGGTGGATTCAGAATCCGCTGCTGATTGGGGTCAAACTTTTCTGAAAGAAATAACTTGACAATTACCAAAGGATATGCTATAATATAGGCATAAACGAAAGGAAAACCTCATGACAAAGATTTTTAAGATAACCGATATTGATTGGGATACGGACGGCGAGGAAATCGACCTTCCAACTAAGATAAACGGTTTTGTGGTTGAGGGTTATGAGGATTGCGATTGGGATGAAGTGATTTCCGATAAATTGTCTGATGAGTATGGGTGGTGCGTAAACTCTTTCTGCTATGAGGTTATTGAGCCGCCTGTTGACAAGTATGATGTCGCATTGGCAACAAGTTATCTCTATTCTGTTCTCCGGGATGTGTTCAGTTGCTCCAATCCAAACGGCACGGACAACTTCTGCTTTGAGGACAACGAAGGCCGGACTTGGAACATAAAGGTATCTCCCTGCAAATAAAAAACTTTACTTTCCTAAAATAAATGCTATAATATTGGCATAAAAGAAAGGAAACCCATGGCAGACAAAAAGTTTCACGACCATCAGAATAATCAAATTGTTTCTGACTTGCAATGGAATAAAATATATAGGCTTTCTTCTGTTTTGCTTAATAAGATTGATAATATTGAAATTGTCAACAATATTAAGAAAAATAAATCCGTGGTTATTATTTGGGTTTCAAATACGTTCAAGAAACCGAAGGACGGGAATTATCTGTCTTATGCCACACAAGAAGTTTCGTTGAGAGTTTGCGAGAAGTTTTGGAAAAAGTTTACAGTCAAAGAAAGTTATGATTATTTTACTTCTGACAAGCAATTTCTTAAAATCTACTGTTCAGTAAACAATTCCGTCAATTCAAAATGTTTTGAGGCATAAGATGTTTATTGCCATTAAAAACTTCATGAATGGAAAGATGAGTGTCTTTCCGATTACCCAAACCCTTGGAACTTCCATAGGTCTTATTTGTGGCGATTCAAAATCAACTACGGATTTCCTTGAAGAATATGGTTGGATTAATGTGGAAACAAATGAAAATCTTGAAGAGCCTGTTGACGGCGGGTATAATATTCCTGTCTACAAACACGTAATTTACAAGAGACATCCCGGAACGGATATTGAAGAAAAGCGGGAAATCTTTTGGGAAGTCAAGCGTGTAGATTTTCTTCCACAAACTTAACGGAGACAATATGAATCTTACAAACGAACAGGTTGACGAACTTGAAATCAAATGCAATAATATTTCTGAGCAGATTAACAAAATCTGTAAAAGCCTGCCAAGAGGGTCAGAACCAAATTACATTTGGGCTATTCTGAGACATGCCATGGATGAAATCAAGAAGGCCAGGGATAATCTTTATATCCTTCGTCCCGTACAATAATATAAATGACAATAAATGGAATAGAGTTTGACGACCCTAGAGACAATCCCCCAAATAAAAGGGATATAAAAGAATATAAAGAGGGGGCAAGAACCACAGTCAAAGAAATGTGGGTGGATTCTTATGTCCATGAGGGTCAAACTTTTTGCAACTGGTCTTATTGTATAACAATGACCAACCGTGGGGTCTGCACTTTTGACGGAAAGCCAGTAAAAGATGAAAACGAAAAGAATCTCATAAAGGAACTCTTTGACAGTGTGTCTCCTGTATAATAATCACATACAGGAAAATTACACATGTTTTTTGAAGAATTTGAAGAAATAAACGAAAATTTAGTTTTCATAGGAAATACGCCGGAACAATACAAAAGCGCGATTCTCGGATTGACAAGTGACGATAACCATGTTGTGTATTCGTACAACAAACTGGTTGATGCGATGCTAAAGGAAAACCCGGAATGGACTGAAACCGATGCAATCGAATGGATTGATTACAATACTATCAGAAGCCTAGGTTTCATGGGTGAAAATGCGCCTATGATAATATACGACCTTGAAGATACTGATGCCGAAGATTAATTTTCGGAAAATTATATCATAATCAAAATAGAAGTCAAATTATTTATTTCATTAAAATAACTTGACTTTTTGATTTTTATAGTTCCAATGCCGAGAAAAGGCAACCATCTTCAGTGGTTGCCATGAATCGACATGAAGTTGAGTAAATAAGAATAACATTTAAGTTCTTTGACATTTTAAGTTTTTCTGAGACTTCTTTCTATTTAAGAAAGAATCCTACCGTGGGAAGCACGGAAAGTAAAGCCTTTGGAGATACAAACCTCTGGATATGTCCTTTTGGACAAGCACGTTTGGTCGATGAATTAGGAATCAATCAGCCGTTGGCTGAATGGCAAGCATCTTTAGTGATTGCCAGCTTCAATTGCTATAATATTATCAAACGAAAGGATGGTTATGAAAGTCGAATACATATTTCCAACTGTTATGATAGGTTTGAACATCGCCTCTGCGATATGCTATGCGTTTCAGACCAACTGGCGAATGATGACATACTGGGTTTCAGCTGCTGTCCTTACGTCGTGTGTGACATACGGAAAATAAACTTGACAGCAGTTTATTTTATGCTATAATATTGTCGTAAACGAAAGGAGACCAATTATGACATACGACTGTGAAACCGGAAGGTTCGACTTGGGAACGATGGATTCAAAGGTTCTTGAAGTAAAGAACAAAAGACAGCCTTTCTACAATCCGACGGCAAAGGTCGATGATGGCGACAAGATGTGCAACTGGAAATACACAATGTCGTTGTGTGGAGGGTTGCTGTCGCCGGTCGAGATAATCAAGAACAAGATTCGGAAGTTCGCGTTCGAGCAAGGATTCGAGGTCGAGTTCTACTCAAGCGGTTGGCTAATCAAGACAGTTGAAGTCTTTGCTCACGGCAGGGCGACCGTTTCCAATGCAAAGGCTATCCAACAGGCGTTCAATGACTACTGCAACAAACTCAACAGTATGTTTGAATGAAAACAACTTGACTTTCATGAAAAGATATGCTATAATATAAGCATAAACGAAAGGAAACCATGAACTCAAAACTCTTCAGCGATGCAACTCATTTCACTCTTATTGCCACTCGCCATACATACAAGTCAAACCAAGAGTGTTTTTTCAAACTTGATTTCCACGGTGAACTTCGGGATGGCGCGAAAATACTGGCTGATGTCGTGTTATCTGAACTTGGTGACGGTGACGGTGAGAACGGCGGCTATGGCAATCTGAAGAACTGCTACGGAAGCATCATTGATTCGTTTGTGAGAACTGGTCACTATGAATATGCGGATTGCCGGTTCAACGCGCATCCGATTCTTCATGTCGATGATTTCATTAAATAAAAACAAAACAAAGGAACAAAACAATGCGTTATATTTTCAATAAGTTTGTGGATATGGTTTATCATGATGGCTTCGTCGATGATGATGTTGTTGGTTTCTACATCACAGCCGTGTCAGTCATCGTTGCAATCTTTTGGATGTTTGTCTGTATTGGAATACACGGATGGCTGAATGTAGGCTGTCAATGCCCACAAGGACAGATTTGCATTGCCGGAGTCCTTTGCGACATATTGTTCTTCGGTCTGTCGATTATTTCCGCCATTGTTATCGGGATGACCGTGTTCTTCTACATCGCTGGAAAGATTGAAGATAGATGCGCGGAGATAAAGAAGAAGAAATCCAACTGAAAACGAAATCAACCTTCCTCTCATTTGAAAGGAGACTTCCGTGAAGAAGTTTTATTTCTTTGTGATGAAACTCTTTTCCAAGAATCCGTCCGGCAAAATCTATATGTGGGCTTACTTGAGGTGCTTCAAACTGTATCTCAAGCAAGACCCGATTATGGGATATTGGAAGTTTTCAGAAGATTATTTCAAGGAAATAACTTGACAATTGGAAAAGAAATGCTATAATATAGGCATAAAAGGAGAATGTCATGGAACACATAATCTACGATAGCGAAAGCGAAACCTCAGAGTATGACTTCGACGATGAGAGTGCCAATCTCGACATCGAACTTGACAACGGATACAACACCATAATCTGCATTGCCGATTTGGGATTGTGGGATGGACGCAAGTCCGGCTACAAGATGCTTGCCGGAAACAAGGTGAACCAGGTTCTGTCACAGGCACAGGGAGAATACTACAAGGTTGTCTATGATTCTGAGACCGATGATGTGAAAGCGACCGACATACACCATGACGGAACGAACTACTACATCTTCCGCGAGTTGAAAAAGAACATGGACATCACCATTCTTCAAGACCTCATCTACTACGGAAAGGCTACACAGGCCGACATCAACAAGTTCACAAAGCCGATTGGAAAGTATGTCCGCAAGGTTTACGGCTGGAAGAAAGGTTGAATATGAATAGAGGTTGCAAATATTATGTTGTCACGACACAATGGCTTTATCCAACTGAAAGTGGTTGTGATGTAATGCCAACTACGTATGATACATTGGATGAAGCAATTAACGAATGTCTAAAACTTTGTAGAGATGAGTTTGAAAATTACAGTGCATACACAGACCCATTGCCTGTTGAAATATTGGCTGATTCATATAGCAAACCATATGGTGCTTGCATAACTGCGAAAAATGGTCTTGATGAGTGGTGGTTTGTTGCCAAAGCAACCGAAATAACATACGGTGAGTAATTGCTCACCGTATTTTAAATACTTGATTTTCGGAAAATTTTAGCATAATTAGAAGAAAAAGTCAATTTAATTTTTAAATTATTTTTGTTAAATTAAAATATTGATTTTTTGATTTTCAAATGCTATAATATTAGCATAAACGGAAGGAAAAAAGAAATGTTCACTTATCAAATGACAATTGTTAATGAAGATAACTGTCAAAAAATTGTATATGTGAATGGAGCGTCATTGTTTGACGCTGTTAATTCCATGCGTAAAGAATATGGGCGTTCATGGAGCGTTTTTTCTTATAAACTCGTTTCTTCCAATTATTAAAAAATAATTTGACAATTCTATTTAATTTGCTATAATATACTCACAAACATAACAAAGGAGAAATAAAAAATGGCTACACTCATAAAGAACGGACAGTGGTTTGACGAGAACGCAACGGATGTTGATTTCATTCGTGCTCACGAAGACCTTACTCCGCGCGGCAAACATCATATGCCGATTTCGTCTGCTGATATTCTGACGAAGTTCCGCGAAAAGGCAAAGTCTCTTGGTATCACGCTTGCTAATGAAAATGGTGCATTGCGGCGTGACGGAACTCGTTTCATGTATGTAGCAGACATTAAGGACGAGTCTCGCCCTGACTATGCCCTGTCTCTTGGTTTTCGTCAGGCTTCCGACACAACCATGAGTTTCAGCGCCATGTGTGGAACCTCTGTGTTTATCTGCCAAAATGGTTGCTGTTCTTCTCTTATCAAGCCGTCTAGGATGCGCCATACCATCGGAAACGTTGAGAAAAACCTTATTGATGGTCGAATTGATATTGTGTTCAATCGTTTTCTTGAGGACAAGGATGAAATTGCCGGACAGATTGAACTCATGAAGTCCACCACGCTTACTGATGAACTTGTTGGGAAGTTTGTCAGAATGACAACCGGAAAGTGGAACAACGATAAGTTTGAAAAGAATCCTCTTATCGGGCCGAGGAATCTCGTCCGTATTCTTGAGGAACTTGAAAATCCCACAATTAACAGGAAGGATGATAACTCGGTTTTCCGCCTGTTGAACGCCGCCTCGTTCGTCACGACCCATAAGATGAAGAACCCTAACCAGTCGGTTCTTGCTTCGCGCGAACTTAACAACATTATCATGGGTCTGATAAAGTCTGATTTCACTCCCCTTGGGGATGTGATTGAGGTTGAGACTGAAGTCGTGGAGGAGTAATCCTCCACGACTATATGGGGCTGAAATTTTTGAAAAACATCTTGACTTTCAATCATCACCACGCTATAATAATCGCATAACGAAAGGACATATAAAATGTTGGTAAAGGAACTTGTAGAGGCTCTGAAGGACGTAAATCCCGAATATCCGGTGAGGGTCATATTCGACGGAAAGATTGACTACAATCCTTCTTGGAACGAGTGTGACGGCGACTTCTACCTTGAGGGGGTCAGCGATGGAGACATGAAGGAATCCTACATGGTTGTCTGCCACCGAATCGACTGCGGCGACGAAGAGACTTTTGTCCTTGAGGGGGCTGAAAATTTGTCGAACATCGCCGATGCCCGGAAGATGATGACGGGAGACTTTGAGGAGATGTGCGACTACTATGGCGTGGAATTGAACACAGACGGAAAGACAGTCAACTGCAAGAAGAAGGTCACAGATGACGAGATTTGGTTGGACGTTTCCATCTACAATGCAGACACAAGCAAGGATGACTGGATTCGTTGCCATTGGAAAATCGTGAAGATTTAACTTGATGGGTCTATATTTTTTGATATAATATAGGCATAAACGAAAGGAGAAAACGATGAAGGTAAAGGATATTCTGAATATTGTCTTTGACGAACAGTGGCTTTGTCTGTCATTTGACAAGGAAGATGGATGGCTCAAGAACGAGCACATTAAGGTTTGGGGTGCTGACTGGATTGGTGGCTACAAGCCGACTATCAAGGAACTCAACCCCTATCTCGATTGCGAGGTTGACGATATGGATGTAGAGGAGTTCGACGACCCCGAATGCGATGGGGAAAAGGCACAGATGATTTGCGTGACGGTATATCCGATTCCCGGGATGTCTGCTCCGAACTACAAGAAGCCGAAGTCTGCCAATAAGAAAAAGAAGTTTATTGTTGCATTAAAAGTAGAGGGTCGTCAGGAAGTCGAAGTCATGGCAAAGAATGCAGAAGAAGCCTTTGAACTTGCAAAGGAAACAGATTTCGACATAGATAATTTCAAAGTTATCGCTTCAGAACCGATAAACTGCTTAGAAGAAGATGGAAATCTTTTTTAAGATTGTCTGTAAAAACAACTTGACATTTCTGAAAATAAATGCTATAATATAGGCATAAACGAAAGGAGAAGACAATGGGTCTCAGAGCACATATTATTGACCGTTATGATTACACCGTAAAGACGAACGGGGAAGGTGCAATCACAGGCTACACGAAGGATGTCACATACCTTCCTACACAGACCGTGTGGATGAACAACCGCAAGAGCGACCTGTATGATTGGGTCATCGACTTCCTGTATGGCGACTACTGTCTTGGTGAAGATGGTGATGCCGACGAATGGGAGTTGTCGATTCAGGATTTGAAGTCGATTCCCGACGAGGCGTTCAAGGACGATGCCGTATTCGAGACAACCGGCGAGGAACTAAAGAAGTTCATAACCGACTGCACATCAGTCCACACGGATGATGGCTTGGTGAGAATCGACTGGTATTGATATTTGAATGGGGAGAGACATCATGAAACCAATTCGTCAGCGCAGATACAGTATCAATTATGCTTTTACTACACAAATGGGAGATATTGTTGGAGAAAGTAGTGGGTTGAAATACATGATGACCGGAGATATTGAGTATGCTCTTGCTATGATTGACCCATTTCAATATGAAAAATGGATTTCTGATATTCAGAAATTAAACCGTGGAGATAAGATGCTTATTAAACTTATAAGCAATCATGATATTCATGGGAAAGTTCTTCGTCTAATAAAAGTTGCGAGGGTCTGATTTTTTCAATCGCCATAAAACAATAAGGAACTACGGCTGTGTGGAGACTCTAAACCGTTGTGGCGATTCAATTTAAAAGAAAGGAAATGAAAATGGGAAATGCAAATCTTTTCATGGAAGACACAGACTTCAACATCTGCAAGTCTTGGCTGTGCAATTCGACAGACGGAGAGACATACATCCTAAGCGATTGGTTCGGGCGTAAACTCCACCCCTGTCCAGTGAATGTCTTGCATTCAGAATACGAAGATATTTTGGATGGTTGCTTTTCTTCAGAAGAATGGGAATATTCCATCGGGTATTTCCACGACTTCAAGGTTGACAGCGAAATAACCGACATAGAGGCCGAGAAACTGGCAAATCGCCTAAACGCCTACGTCAACACGCTCAACGCCAAGATAGACGCATTGAAAAAAATCTCTCCGGGTGAAATGAAGAATATAAAGGCACTGGAAAAGAACAGTGAGATTAAGCATATAATTCGTAGCCTGTTGGCCTATTCTGTTGCAGGGTGCTACATGGAGAACATTGTCAACAACATAAAGGATGATGTCATCGAGGATATCAACGAATCGACAGACTCGGAAGAGTGGAGCAGCGACGATGTGAGGCTTGCAATTGGCAGGGTGTTGTCTAAAAGACTGAATATTGAAATTTAACTTTACAAACCACGGAAAAATGCTATAATATGGTCATAGCAAAAAGAAAATGGAAGATGTTTATGATTTTGATGAAGTATTTTTAGCATAACGTATAAGCAATCCGGTGTGTGGTTTTTACCTCCTTTCGCCCACACACCACTTCGACCCGGACGATTTCCTCCTTTCGCCGTCCGGGTCTTTTTGTATCAAAATATTTCGGAAAAAAAAATAAACTTGACTTTTCAAAAACCTTATGCTATAATATAGGCATAACAAAAAGGAAAGAAAAATGAAAGAATTTGATGTAGTTGTCACTGAAACCTATTCCAAGATATATCATATTTATACGAATAGTGCAAATGAAGCCCGTGAAATTGCAGATGAAATGGCTAGCGAAGATATGTATTTGGCTATTCCCGAAAATATGAATAGCCGATATTGCGAAATTTCCTAATTTATTTTATAGACATAGGTGTGTGGGTTTACCTCCTTTCTACCACACATCATTACTTCCCGGACGATTTTTCCATCATCGTCCGGGCTTTTTCTTTCTGAAAAAATAATATTGACTTTTAAAATCTAAAATGCTATAATATTAATATAACGAAAGGAGAAACGAAATGGTTAAGATTAACACATTCACGAATGGGATAGGTTTGTTCTATGACATCCTTGTGATGAACGATTACGAGTTGTTGAACAAGAATCCGAAACTTGTCCGGCTATACCAAGACATAATGCAACAGGGGAAGGAAGAGTGTTTGGACTTTTATCTGAACCAAGAGTTCCCCCACGGAACTGACATTGACGAATACCGCGAGTTCTTTCTTGAGCATTACAAGGAAATCAAAGAGGAAACCATAGGATGAAAGGAGATGCCATGAACGAAACATCATTCACAAAGAATGAGATTCAACAGTTCATCAAGCGCGAAGAGCGCAGAATCTCCCGACTCAAGAACAAGATAACAGATTTGAAGTTCGACATTGAGACAACGAAGAAGTCGATTGCCATGTGGAAGGATGAACTCAAGAGGGTAAAGTCATGAGTGAATACAAACTTCGCAAGAATCAGAACGGTCAATGGGAAGTTGCCCATTATTGGGATGACGGCGTGACGATTCAAATCAGATACTTCGGGTTGAAGAAAGACGCGCAGAAATATCTCAATAATAAATTGAAAAATTAAACTTGACTTTTGAAAGAAAGAATGCTATAATATAGGCATAACGAACGAAAGGAAATTAAAATGACTTATCGATTGTATAAAAGTTGTTTGACTGGAAATTCAATTTGCAACAGACCGCCGGAACCAGTTGATGTTTGTTCCAATTTGGATGAGGCTATTGAATGTTTCAAGGATTCTTTCAGACATCTTCTTTCTAGGAAGCCATCTGAAAAGCAGATACAGAAAATCAGAAATCTTGAAGAAGTGTCTGCAAAGAGTGGAGTTCTCACATATAGTTTTCAGATTTTGACGTGATATTAAAAGGAGAAAAATGAATAAGCCTGTTTATGTTGTTCGTTGGCTTTGTAGAGTTAACGGAGAAGAATCCTGTGGAGTCTTTGAATATTGCTATACCAATGAGCGCGATGCTGAAAAGGCAATGCTTGAGGATATCAAAAACACCACGGAAGAGTGGCAGGCGTTGGAGAACGAATACGGAATCGGTGAGACTATTCACACCAAACAAGGAAAGTATAATGACAACGGTTGCATCGACTACTACGACATTTGGTTTGAAAAGGGTTCCTTCGACTACCACAAATGGTGGATTGACAAACTTCCTGTAATCTGATTTCAACAACAGAAAGGAAAAACAAAAATGGCAAACTGCGTACCATATACTTTGAAGGTTGTTGCAAAAGACAAGGAAATTCTTGAGCGCCTGTTCAAAATAATGAACTACCATGACAAGGAATATTACATCTATAGGGTGTATGATGTCGATGTGGAGGAAGACGAGCCGGAGTTTGTCAACGGTTATTATGTTCAGACTTTCTTTGGTAATGTTGCTTGGGGAGCGTCTCCTTGGATAAATGACAAGGAAGACAAGGAAGACAAGGAAAGCGAAACAGGAGCGCACTACACCACTCTCGTGGAACTTGCAAAGAAATTCGACTTCGGGTTTGAGTTGTTCTATTGCGACGAAAAGATGATGTATCAGAAATATTGGAGGGTCAACCACCTCGGTCATGTCGTGGACGCGGAATATGTCGATAATTGGGAAGTGACTACCAACGATGAGACAGGTGAAATCGAAGAGACAGGCGGTCTCGACTACTACGAAGAGTTCTCTGAACCGAAAGAGGTCTTTGAACTTGAGAAGGACGATTTAAACACCTAAACTAGAAAGGAACAAAACAATGGGTCAGTATTACAGAATCGGAATGAAGATTAACGGTCAGGTTATTTCCAACGACAGGAAGTACACCGGAAGCGATTACGTCATGGCGAAACTCATGGAGCACAGTTATATAGGGAACTGGCTCTTGGATAGTGTTGCGGCGGCAATCTACAAGGAGAACTGCGAACACAACGAGCCTGTTCGTCTCGCCTGGGTCGGAGACTACGCAGATGCCGACAACGACAAAGAGGTTTCCAACATCACGAACGGTGAACTCACCTATGACAATGTTTGGGGAGAGAAGACGCTTACGCCCAACCATGTGTTCAACAGGGTCAAGCATTTTGGCTACCACAAGCGTTTCCTCGTGAACCTCGACAAGAAGTTGTATATCTCGTTCGACTGGTATCTCAAGTATGCCAAGGAGAACCACAAATACACCGACCTGATAATCAACCCCATTTCCCTGCTCACGGCAATAGGAAACGGACGCGGTGGCGGCGACTACTCCGGAACACACGAAGACCTCGTTGGTTCTTGGGCTTGGGACAGGATTACCATCAATGACAAAGCCCCTGTCGGTTTCACGGAACTCAAGATAACCTTTGAATAAGAGGATTAAAAAACTTGACTCGGGCCTAACTTTTTGATATAATATTTACATAATGGAAGTAAAAAATGAAAGCGTTTATTGATTATAAGGAAATTACAATTTCCGATTTGGTGAATCTTGTCAAAAACCATCCAGAGAAATATCCTCATGGCCTTAACACAAGAATCGCCTGTGGAGATTACGAAGGAAACACTTTCCATACCAATATGAGTGTTGAGCATTATGATGACAATCCTTCTTATATTGTCTCACTTGAGTTTGAACTTCATGACTAAAAGGAAATATTATTATGGGTCTTGATATGTTTATTCACCGTAAGATTTACGGTTATAAAACAAAAAATGACACGATTTCTCCAAAAATTGAGGATTATTCAAAGTTGGAGTCCGGTAGAACAAATCGTGTTGAACTCTCTGAAGAGATTTGTTATTGGAGAAAAGCGAACCATATTCACAATTGGTTTGTCGAAAATTGTCAAGATGGCAAGGATGAATGTCAGGAGCAATTTCTAACATTGGATAAAATCCGTGAACTCCGCAAGACGTGTATGTCGGTTCTTCAAATCCTTCATGGACATGAAATTCGCGTTCCGAAGAAGTTTGTCATGGAATACAAAGCCAGCAGACAAAAGTTTAACAGGGTCAATACTGTTCAAAGGATTCTATTTGACATAGACAATCTTAAGGAAATGAAAAAATTAATTTGTGGGTTTCATATGGTAAATAAGTTTCTCGTTTCGAAAATCAAGAAAATTCTTCCTAGAAAAGATGGTTTCTTCTTTGGCGATACCAAATATGATGGTTGGTATATAGATGATATCATTGACACAATTGAAATGATTGACAAACTTCTTGATGAAGACGTGGAACTTAGGAAGAAGGGATTCTATCCGGAATATTATTACCAGTCTTCGTGGTAATTTTAAGAGGGCCAGAAATACAATTAACAAATAAAAATATTTAAATTATATGAACAAGTCTAGTTGGTTTCCTCTTAAGAGGTTCACGAAAACAGGTTGTCATTTCGACTGGATGTTAGGGGCTACAAAATTCAAGAGGGTCAAGGATTTTTTGATTCCATCGAAGATTATCAATATGTATGAGACAGTCTTTTGGAACAGAACCTTGAATGTGAATGTCTCTTTGAGTTCGTATCAGGAATTCGCAAACAGTGGAGACCCTGAAAAAATCAAGAAACTTGAATCCATAGGTCTTCCTACAGACGTGAAACTTTAAAAAATTTAAGATGCGTATGGGGCCGGAAAGATAGGCATCGTCCTTTTAAGACGGGGTAAGCAGGGGCAGTACCTGTCATACGCACCAAATTTAAAACCAGACCCTCTTTTCCTTTCGGAGGGTCTGGTTTTTTGCATTATAACTCAAAGAGATTCCTAGGTTATTTCTAAATATCTGATTCTTTTTCCTTCAGAGAAACTTTTATGAAGCAAACCTGATATCCTTCTAAATATCCATCAAGGTCTGAAACTTCAATCTTATCTTCGTTCTCTTTCTGGTAAAAACAACGGGCAACCGTTTCTATAATCTTTTTCTTCAATTCAGCGCCTGTTGCTGTTGTTTCGGCTTCGTTTGTCGTAGCCTTTTCTTCATCGTTCCCCTTGTCTGTTTCCTCTGAATTTGAATCATCCGTGGAATCTTTGTCCGGGCCTGAGTTTTCTGCATCTGAAGTATTGTCTGTTTCAGGTTGTTCTTCAGACGCATCAGGATTGGACTGTTGAGGTTCTGCAAATCGTATTACTATGTCTGCGTCGTCGAGGAATTTTGCATTGAATGCCTTTTTAACTGCTTCTTTAAATTTAGCCCCAACTTTATCAGCCTCTACAACATCAAACTTAAGTTTATCCTAAAGATGGGCCTCTTTGAATCCTGTCGCCAGAATGTTGAACAGAAGTCCAGTTTCGCCATAAAGATTTATCAACATATCTATAATTCCTCTTAACTTTTTATATATTTATATTATTTACAAAAAAAAATAAAAGAATTTTCTCCGAAAATAATATTGACTTTTTCTTGAAAAAATGCTATAATATAAGCATAATCGAGAGATTAACATGACCAAAAACGTATAATATTACACGGAGGTGATAATAAATGATGAAATTTCCGTGTCCTATGGCAAAACCAAGACCGTCATTTCTTGAGGATTTTTGGGATAGTGATGACGATGGATGGGATGATTCTGACGACGAGACAGAAAATGCCTGAAATTTAAAACTTGACAAAACCAAAAATTTGCTGTATAATATACCCAAAAAGGAACAAAACATGGCATCTTTCTCACGAATTCTTGTGTAAATACCTTAAAATGGAAACAAATAAAACATATCCTCTAACAGACGGAAAATTCGGTTTGTTGTTTACTGTTCTTATAATTGCAATAAGAGCATTCCAACCAAACTCAGAACCTATGTCGTCATGGTCCTTCTGTTCTTGGATTTGGATGACTATTCCATATTTGTTTCCGTTCTGGTTTATGGTTATAACAGGAATAATAAAACTTGTTTTCTGGTTATTTTCTAAAAATTAATTCAAAACAAATAAATAAGGAGTTATATGGGAGATGAACCGTGGGTATCTTACAGTGTTTTTAAGTTCCATAAAGGTTATTATGGAACAACTTGATTCAATAAAGGAAACCATTGACAAAAATGTCTACTCAAAATCAATGGGCGAACTCTATGCAATGAAGAAAACCATTGAAAGCATTCTTAAAGAAAATCATAAAACATAACTTGACAAACCAAAAAATTTAAGGTATAATATACAACAAACAGAACTATACATCTAAGAAAGACATTAAAATGACAATTGAACATTTGAAAGACCTTATTAATGAAGATATCATCAATGTTGATGAATTGACTCACATTCCAGATGATGAAAAGGAAACTCTTCGTTGCAAGTTTGACGATATCCTGGATAAGCTTGATGAACTTCAGGATATGTATGGGGATGAACCTGACGATTCTTACGACGACGATGAGGATGATATTTTTTAATTTTTCATGAGGGCCAAAATTTTTCAACCCGTATAATAATAACAAAATAAACATAAACATTATATGAATACTGTAATTACACCTATCGTAGATGAAAACACCAATGCATTTATTGGTTATGACATGAATGAGGAACTTGGGGACCATGTTGTCAAGTCTCTAATCAGGAACAACACATTTATTCCCAATATCGACCACATTGTCTTTAATACAAAGACTGACGGGGAAACTCCTATTTTGGCAACAGTCGTCTATTTTGTAGATGGAACCAAGGTTACTGTCAAGAACAGCAAGACCGATAAGATTGAACTTGTCGAAGAGGAAGTTACAAGCATCGACGGAAATGTCGTCAAGGTCAAGACGGCCAGCAGGGAAAGTCGTGAAATCGGTCTCCTCTATGCGCTTCTGAAGAGGGCTGTTTGCAAGTTCGACAATGAAGGTCGTATCAGTGGAGAAGGTTTTGCAACATTTCTCAAGAAGAAGCTAAAGAGTGCCTATCGCCAGGATGTCGAAGAAGCTCTGGCCAATGTTGACAAGGCAGCTAAGAAGGAAGCTCGGAAGGAAGCAAAGAATGCTCCTGTTTCCTCCAAGAAGGACAAGACTTCTCTTAAGGATACTGTCAAAAAGCTTTCTGAGACAATTGATTATCTTTCCAACCTTCTAAAGTCTCAAAAAGAAAATTAATAATTAATTATCTTTGTTGTAAATTTTAATTAGACGAGCCGGTTGGTCGGAGGCTAAACACCAAAGACCAACCATTTTAAACTCAAACAAACAATAAAACTCTTATATGTCCAATACAAAAAATATCCAGCGTCGTGAAGAAATTGTAGGAAACGGAAAGGTTTTGACAAATCTCCAGTCTGTCCGCAGATGGAACAACGACCAGCTCCAGGCATATGTAAAGTCTACAGATGCTGGAATCTATTCCAAGTACGTCGTCGCAGAAATCCACAGACGCGCGAAGAGGCGAGAAAAGAAAAACAGTTAATTTTAATAAAATTTTATGGCTCTTTTAACAATATCAGTAATACTTGTAATTCTCCTAATATGTGGAATAGGCTATCTGTTCTATAAATGGGTGGATAATGAAATGACAGATTTGTTTTCTGATATTTCAACAACAATTTGCGGTTATGTAGACGATGACGGTAAACATCATAAAAACTATTAATATTTAAACAAAAATGGCAAAAATCAATAATTTCAACAACGGTTTCATCAAGAAGCCCTCAAAGAGGGACATCGAGGCTCTTAACAAAAAGCGCCTGGAAGAAGAAAAAGAGCTCATCGAGAAGATGAACATCCCGGAACGAGATGAAAACAAGTATCCAATGCCAGATGACAAAGAAATCAAGGAAGCGGCAGGGTTTCTTTATACCATGAGTTCTCTCGCATCTTCTTATGATAAAAATCTTCAGGCTTTAATCTGGTCTTATTATATCGATTTGATGTATGCTTTGAGGGCCAATTCAAAACAGGATGAACTTTTTTCTCTTATTGACTCCCTGACTAAACTCAAGGAATATCTTGCGACAAGCAACAATCCTCTTTTTACACCGCCTGCAAATAAGTAAATCAAACAGAGGGCCAAAATTTTTTCTGTTAAAAATTTCCTTTTCTTATTGATTATGATTAAAAAAAAATCGAGATTTTTTTTTTTTGAAAACTCTCGATTTTTTTTTGTATAATATTAACATCAGGAATACAAATCGTCAATCGTCTCCTTGTTGTTCTCACATAATGTATATGGTATGCCTGATATAAGTCTTGTCCAAGATTGGCGTTGTATAAGAGACTTCTTGTTTTGAAGTCTCTTATATGTTTTTAAACAAATTTAATTTTTTAAAAATTTTTATAGTTCCCATGTCGAGAAAAGGCAACCATCTTCAGTGGTTGCCTAGTTCAAAAATTATTATAAAAAACGAGGGCCTGATTAATTCCGGGCCTATATTTTTTGTAAATTCTATGCCATGTTGAATACGTAACATTTTTCTCATTGGTTTTGTGTAAATAACATAAAGAACAAACAAGGGTAAAAATATGGCAATCAAGCAAGAAATCATCGAGCTTCGTGACTAGGAGCTTAACGATATCAAGAATTCCAAATATCTATCTGCGGAACAAAGACGGAAATATATTGAAATGGTAACAAGAGCGGCAGAAGGAACAAACGGCCTTACTGAAAAAGACAAAATTCAGAATATCTCTGAAATTACATTTGGTCTTGCAACAACCATGCCAAGAATCGCCCATTATCTTAACAAAAACAATGTTCTAACAAATGAACTCCACCAGAAAGTCGGAGAGCTTGAAACAAATATTTCATCCCAAAATGTGACAATAACCAAAAAACTAGACGAACTTACAACAATTACCCAGGAAAAACCCAAACATAATATAGAAAATCTTGACTGGAAAGATACTTTAAAACTTGTTCTTGTAAAACCATGGATTTGGATTTGGGCGTCAGTCTTGAGTTTTTCACCAAAAGGACTGGAAATTCTTCAAATGCTTCTTGACCATTTTGGGAAATAAAATAAGGGCCTGCAACGCTATGAAAACAAAAGAAATATCTCTTTATAATGTAGAAAGAATAAAATCCATGCTTGAACATTATAAAGAAAAACTTGAAAACGAAGATATTTCAAGAAACAATACCATAATAGATACCCTGGAAGATTTGATTGGAATTTTATGATTTAAATTTAATTTTAAAATAATTTAATAAAAATAATAATTTTTTAAAAAAATTATTATTTTTTTTGTTGATAACTTGTAGATAAGTATAATAATAATATATAAAAAATTAAAAACCATGATATATTTTTTACCTATCTTATTTGGAAGTATTTTAATTCTGTCATTATTTTCTTGGTTTTATCTTAAATATTCCTATAAACAATTCTGTCAAAAA
>Ga0265298_10001762_pt1 | contig 31652 bp, 30 predicted proteins | sample AusTroGonzalo_MG_3_FD_193486 | JGI IMG/M metagenome (GOLD analysis project Ga0265298, IMG submission 193486) | Bovine rumen microbial communities from tropical cattle in Woodstock, Queensland, Australia - Gonzalo_01 | ecosystem: Host-associated > Mammals > Digestive system > Stomach > Rumen ... | reverse complement strand
ATCCTTTGACGAAACCGTAACAATCATTCTAACCAGAAAGCAAACCAAAGATGTGAAGTCCAACCCTGAAAAATACAGATTCCTTCCTGTAAATTCCACATTTGATTTCCTTGATCTGTATTCCCGGCAGTTCTATGAAATAAAGTTGAGAACTCTTCGATTTCCTATCTCAGAAAATGCTTATGAATTCATTGTCACAAATCTTCCACCAGAAGAATTCTCATTGGATGACATCAGAGAACTGTATCATATGCGTTGGGGAATTGAAACCTCTTTCAGAGAGTTGAAATACGCGATCGGTTTGACGCATTTCCATTCAAAAAAATATGACTATATCATACAGGAAATATGGGCTCGCCTTATTCTGTATAATTTCTGTGAGGCAATTACGATCCGAACTGTAAACCCTGAAAGCAACCGGCCACGAAAGCACCTCTATCAGTTGAACTATACCCGCGCTATCCACATCTGCCGTTTCTTCCTTTCCATACGAAAAGGAGCCCCTCCTGATGTGGAATCCCTCATCAGCCGGGAGCTCCTCCCTGTCAGACCTGGAAGATCCGACCCTCGCAAAGTCAAATTCCAGTCGGCAGTAAGCTTCCTCTACAGAGTAGCCTAACAATTGTATTATACACTTTTCTGAAGCAGATGGAACCATCTGTCTGTTTCGCATACCTGTTTGTAGAAATCTCTCTGCTCAGAAGAAAACTGACCACCTTTCTCTGGCGGTCAGTTTTCTTTGCCCCTTTGTTAATGTCTTTATCTAAATGACATTGGTCATTCCGGCAGCTCTTTTTTATGTATGAATACATTATTGTTTAGCACCGCATTCGGGGCAGAATTTGGTTCCCGCCGGAATCTGTGCACCGCAGGCAGTGCAGAAAAAACCGGCTGCCTGTTTTGCTCCACACTCAGGGCAGAATTTCGTCCCTGCCGGAATCTGCGCCCCGCAAGCCGAGCATACCATTCCTGCAACAGCTGCAGCCGCGGGAGCAGTCGCCTGCTGGGCGGGATTCATGCTCTGAGCGAACATCTGGCCCATGGCAGCGCCGGCGCCCATGCCGACACCCATGCCTGCCATGCCGTTCCCGTTATTAGCGGCATCACGCATCGCCTCCGCAGCCTGATATTTGGCATACTGATCCAGGTTTCCAAGAACACCCATAGAAGTGCGCTTGTCCATGCTCTTCTCGACTTCTTCGGGAAGAGAAATATTCTCGATTACGAAGCTGCAAAGCGTCAGTCCAAGAGGGGCAATCTTGGGATTGATAGCTTTCATCGCATAGTTGGCAAGCTCATCATAGTTGGCCGCAAGATCCAGTGCGGGGATCTTGCTTTCGGCAATAGCATCGCTCAAGCCGCTTACCAGCGTCCGTTTGATCTGTCCCTCCACACCTTCAACCGTAAACAGTTCAGCCGTGCCGAATACTTCCTTCAGGAAAGTAACGGGATCCGAAACTTTGAAACTGTAGATACCGAAAGCCCGCAGCCGAATCATACCGAATTCGGAATCCCGCATCATTACCGGATTGCTGGTCCCCCATTTCATGTCGAGGAACTGCTTTGTGTTTACAAAGTATACGTCGGACTTGAAAGGACTGTTAAAACCGTATTTCCAGCTTTTCAGAGCGGTCATGATGGGCATGTTGCTGGTCGAAAGCTCATACCGTCCGGGCGTAAATACGTCGGCGAGTTCTCCTTCGTTGACAAAGATGGCTACTTGACTTTCACGAACGGTCAGTTGTGCGCCCATCATAATCTCTTTCCCGTTCATGTCATATTTATGAACCATTGTTTTGGAGGAACTGTCGGTCCATTCAATGACATCAATCAGCTGGCCCTTGATCATATTGAGAATGCCCATCTTTTTTTACCTCTCTTTTTTGTTTTTTATTCATCCGTATCGCAGCACAGGGAATTCAGTGCCTGCAATACGCGGATATCAACAATATGCATCTCTACACCAAAGTATTCCTTCATATGTTCAATGCTTTCTGCGGTATAAGCTGTCAGCATAGCAGTCATGGCGTTGACAGTCATTGGTGTCTCAACCCCGTGCAAGGGACAGGCAAGCACAAGGATTCGCCCGTCTGCGTTGATTGTCGGCAAAATATGAATTCCATTCTTATCGCCGGCAAAAGAGTTCCTCAGTGCCATCTCAAGCCGGTCTTTCCCGTAATGCCAACGGCCTTCAAGCTGATCATAGGGGGCAGTCTGTTCGATCTCAATCAGCAGGCAGGGCTTATCCGCGTCCATTCTGCTTCTCAGAAGTCTCATATTTCGGTGAAGATCATCACCCGTGTGAATTTTTCCGTTCAACAGTTTCCGGAAAAACTCGTGCCGGCAGATTTGCAGCACATCCCGAGTGTTGAAGCGTTCATTGTAAAAATCCGCGTGCAGCCTGTTCAGTAGGATTTTCAGTTCGCTCAGGTAGCGAAGAACTTCATCCTCCGTCCTTCCGGCTTCAAAGATCGAAACATCAGGGAAATACTCCTGCAGGTATGCAAGAATTTTCTCTTCTTCATCCGGATCGCTGAGTGCGATACAAATTCCATCCGCATGATGCTTGGCAAGGCTGTCGACAGTGCCTTCGAAATCATGACGGATATGCGGAGCCTTGAAACCGTGTATCTCCCAATTACTGATCCCGGCAAAAGCATTCAGCACATCCTCCTGATCGGATACCAGCAACAGTTTGTACATTCCAGACCTCCGCAGTTTCCTGAATCTGATTCCTGAGTATTATATCTCACACCTTGTGATAATGCAAATATTCCTTTACTTTTCGGTGTTTTCCTGCAGTTTTTCTTTTGTGACTTCCAGCGCTTTCTTCAGCTGAATATCTTTCTCTGTATCAGCAAAATCATACATACCGTTATCCCCTTCCGGCAGTTCCACAATATATTCAGGTGTGATGCCCACCTGGTGAACGGCATCGCCGCCGGGAGTAAAATACTGGGCAATCGTCATCTGAAATCCGGCGCCCTTGTCGCCGATAGGATATACGCCCTGGATAATCCCTTTGCCAAAGCTCTTTACGCCGACAACGGAAGCCTCTGCACAGTCACGTAGCGCTCCTGTAAGAATCTCGGACGAGCTTGCGCTGTTTTCGTTGATCAGGATTGTCAGCTTAACATCGACTTTCCCGTTCTTCGTCGGGTAGTCCTCATGATGTTCAATACCATCCCGATAAACCAAGTAACATAGTTCCCCCTCGTCCATAAACAGATCTGCAATATATTGCGCCTGATCCACCCAGCCGCCCGGGTTATCACGCAAATCCATAATAATACCCTTGGCTCCCTGGGCAATCAGTTGGTTCAATGCAACTTCAAATTCCTTATGGCAGTTCCCTGCAAACTGATACAGCGCAATGTATCCGACTTCATTGTCAAGCATTTTGCTCTCAATCTGATTAATGTTGATTTCTTTTCTTGTGATTGTATATGTAATTTCCTCTCCGTTCCGTACGAAAGTCACATCCACATCCGTTTCGGGTACGCCTCTCATGATGTCAACCGCTTCCTGAAGGTTGGTCGCTGTAACAAACAGATCGTCGCCGACTTTATAAAGGATATCACCGCGCTGAACACCGGCTTCTTCAGCCGGGCTTCCTTTAAACACACGGCTGATCGTACAGATCTGTGTAGTTGCATTGGAACTGATCAGCACACCGATGCCGACATAATTTCCTTCGTCATCCTCCCACATTTCTTCAAATTCTTTTGGATTGTAATAGTACGTGTATGGATCATCCAGTCCGGCCAGAACGCCTCTTGCGGCATACTCAATCATTTTATCTTGGTCGGTTTCTTTGTAAAAGTTCATGTTTGCAGCATCAAAAAGCGAATATACTTCAGAGAACTTCTGGTATTTCTCATACTCTTCCCTGCTGATGGTAACGGTATCCCCGGTATCTGTGTTTAAAGCTGTTAAATCTCCGCTTGTAATTACTGACCCTTCCTGCGGTGTAAAAAGCGTTCCGAGCTTGGATGTGGGAATAAACGTGCAGGAACACAACACCAACAACGTCACCAGCAGGAAAACAGTAAGCATCAAACGTTTCTTCATCTTGGGATCTCCTTAGGTTCTGTCTTTTGTTATCGCTCGTTTTCGGTCATTCCGCAAATCAGCCGAAAGATGATTGCGTCCCGGAAAGTCCGAAGGTCAAGACCTGTATCACGTTTAATCTTGTCAAGACGGTAGTTCAGTGTGTTCCGGTGGATAAACAGTTCTTTGCTCGCCGCAGTGATATTCAGGCCATTCCGAAAAAATACACTGATCGTTTCCATCATTTCTTCATCAAATGCGTCCGCGTTGCTTTTCGAATAAAATTCCCGAACAATTTTTTCTCTCTGTTCTGCTGGAATCAGGTCAATGATGCGTTCCAGTTTCTGTTCGCTATATCGGAACAGCGTCCCGTTGGGCTGGTATCGCATTCCGATCGCTAAAGCGTTCGCTGCTTCTTCAAAACTTCTGTTGATCCCGCGAAGGTCTTCGGCTTCGGTCCCGATTCCGGCCTGCAGGTCCGTAAATCCCTCGCTCACCATCGTATCAATCACCGCCGCAGCATACTCGGCAATCTCGTCCTCGCTCTGGAATTCTGATTCTTTGATCAGTGCAAGCGTATCGTGGTTAACAGTCGCAAGACAATCATCCTCTTCCAGTGGAGCGATCTCGCTGAAAATACGTTCAAGCGGCTGCTCCGGCGGATATTTCACTCGGAAAAGAATCACTGTGCGCTTCTTCCGGCTCTCTATTCCGTGTTTTTTTGCCAAGGCGGCAATTCTTCTTGGTTCTGTATCTGTAAGAATCTGATACCAAATATCTTTAGGGCTTCTTCCGGACTTACTGTCGATTTTCTTCTGAACGGCAGAAAGAACTGTGTTTCCTTCCGCCGTATCCGCACAGCTTAGAACATCCCGGTCCATCATCAGGTAGATTCTACCGTTCATCCGGCAAATTTCTTCGGGAGACCGTACAAAAAAACGGCGGACCTCTTCCGGAAGCTGTTCTGTAGGAATTAATTCGACTGCGGTACAGCGTTTTTCCATATGTCTCCTCCCTTCAAAAAACTGTACGTATTATAACACATTTACCGCATATTTCAAAACTTGAAACATCCGTTGTTTGTTTGTATAATTTTGTTCGGTTCCACTCCGGAAATCAGAAGGGAGGCTTTGCGATGAAACACATCCGGCGTTTGGTCGCCTGTTTTCTCCTGTTTTGTCTTCCATGCCGGGCTGTATGCGCAGGTCCTGATTTCCTTTTTAGCGACGATCGTTTCCGCGGAAAGCTTACCACCGAGAATCTGGACGCGATTATTGACGAATATGAGCTCTATGACGGTTGGTACTGGACCACAGAAGCCGAAATTCCCCAGAACTTTCATGGTCATCCCGAGTGTCCCGGCTGGACATCAACCTCCGAAAAGCATAAGAAATACGCCTGGCTCAAAGGCTGGTATGGCTGTCGCTGGCCCATCGATCATGTACGCAGAGAAGCGCCTGACCGCGGTGGTTATGCCGAATGCTTTGCCTTCGCCCAGTTCATCGGTTATCTTCTTTCGGGAGAAATCAATCCTCAGGGAAACTGGACGTTTTGGTATTCTTTCGAAGATGCCGGCGATCTTCATGTCGGCGATATAATCCGTGCTGAATATAAGCATAACAAAAAATCTTTCAGTCACAGTGCCGTCGTCTATGCGGTTGAAGGTGATGACATTCGCTTTATACAGGTTTCCGGCAGTTCTTATAATCTGATCTCAATCGGCAGTGGCTTTACGGACGGCAACTATATAAATGTCACTTCCATTGATGAAATCAGGAAACTGAAAGGAGTCCGAATTTCCCGCTATATTCCGGAAGAACCCGTCATCGAGGATTGATGACTGGCCGGTACCTCATTTCTTTTTCCGTCTTTCCCACACGAAAACAGGCCCGGTTATTCCCCGGACCTGTTTTTCTCATGGGTTTTGATTATTTGTTCAGGATAGTCTTCTCGGTTTCCTTATCGAAGAAGTGCAGGTGCGTGGTATCCATCGCAACCTTGATCTTCTGCCCGGCCTTGCTGGAGGTGCGGGGATCAACGCGGGCGATGATGTTGCCTTCCTTGCCGGTGGTGCTCAGGTACAGGTAGGTCTCGGAGCCCATCAGTTCTGTCACTTCGACGTCAACATCGAAGGTGGCGGTTGCATACTCGGCCAGCTTCTGCTCATCATCATGGATGTTCTCGGGACGGATACCCATGATTACTTCCTTGCCGATGTAGCTTTCATCCACAAACTTGGCAATCTTCTTCTCAGGCACAATGATCTTGTTGTCGCCGAAGGTAGCCACAACATCCTGGCCTTCACGGGCAAGCTTCACATTGAAGAAGTTCATCTGGGGGCTTCCGATGAAGCCGGCAACGAACTCATTCGCCGGATAGTCGTACAGATTCTGGGGTGTATCCACCTGCTGCACAACGCCGTCCTTCATGACCACGATACGGCTGGCCATTGTCATAGCCTCGGTCTGGTCGTGGGTAACGTAGATGAAGGTGGTCTGCAGTCTCTGATGCAGCTTGGTGATTTCGGTACGCATCGCAACACGGAGCTTGGCGTCCAGGTTGGACAGCGGTTCGTCGAACAGGAAGACCTTGGGTTCACGAACGATTGCGCGGCCCAGGGCAACACGCTGGCGCTGACCGCCGGACAGAGCCTTCGGCTTCCGGTTCAGCAGGTGGGCGATGTCCAGGATCTTGGCAGCTTCTTCCACGCGGCGCTTGATTTCATCCTTGGGCGTCTTGCGCAGTTTCAGACCGAAAGCCATGTTGTCGAACACGGTCATATGCGGATACAGAGCATAGTTCTGGAACACCATGGCGATGTCGCGATCCTTGGGAGCAACGTCGTTAACCAGTTTGTCACCGATGTAGAGTTCGCCGTCGGAAATTTCTTCCAGTCCGGCGACCATGCGCAGGGTGGTGGACTTACCGCAGCCGGAAGGTCCGACCAAAACGATAAACTCTTTGTCTTCAATGTCCAGTGTAAAGTCGCTGACAGCCGTCACGTTGCCGGAATAAACCTTGTAGATGTGCTGAAGGGATACACTTGCCATACATTTTTCCTCCTGTGTTTGTTCGGGAATCATTGTTCCCTGTTATTTTGCATTATACACGCATCCAATAAAAAAAGGAATTGTAAGTTTGTACAACAATTCCTCTTTCTTTTGTGCATTCTGCTACATTTTTATCGTTATCTGTGGTTTCTGATTTCGTTCCGTTCCAGCCGAATGCTGTTGATCAGCTCGCTCAGCTTTCTGTCTGTTTCCGCCAACAGCGAATCCATATAATCCAGCGTATTCTTATGCAGTTCAGCGGTTTCCTGCCTTGCGCTTTCCCTGAGTTCTTCGCATTCCACCCGTGCTCGGCGGACAATGCTTTCTTCTTCCACCATCTGTGCCGCCTTTTTCTCGGCGTCCGCGATGAGCCGCTTTGCTTCGTTGGTGGCGGCGTCAACCCTGGCAACGGCTTCCTGGTTTGCCTTTTCCATCAGAGCGCTCGCCTCATACTGAGCCTGTTCCATCATTTGCTGGGATTTCTGGGTCGCGTCGTTCACCATGCCCTGCGCCTGTGTCTGCGCGTTCTGGAGCATTTCGTTCCGTTTTTGCTCCGTTTCCGCGCGGATCGTTTCTTCCTCGTTCACGATCTGCGCGGCTTTTTCCACGGTATCAGGAAGATTGTCCCGGAGAAACTCCAGTTGGGCCTGCATCAGGTTGCGGTTCACCGTGCAGGTCTCGCTGTTGATCAGGCTCCTTTTGGCGTTCTTCAGTTCTTCGAAAAGAATATTGACTGCTTTCAGGCATTCCGCTGCGCTGTTGATATCTGCTGCCATCTTGATGCTCCCCTTATTTGTGAATACTTATTTCTTTTTCGACAGAAGCTTCTGGATGTCCTTCTGGCATTCGGAAGGCACCAGTCCGCTGATTTCTCCGCCGAAGGCGGCAATTTCACGTACTGCGCTTGATGATACTGCCGTCAGATCCGGATTGGCGGGAATCAGGAAAGTTTCTACCTGCCCGTTCAGCCGTTTATTCAGAATGGCAGTATCATATTCATGCTCAAATTCCGCATTTCCGCGTACACCGCGGATCAGGATCCTTTCCCCGCGCTCGCGCATATAATCTGCCAGCAATCCGTCCCATTGGTCAATCACAACGTTCGGATAACTCTTGCACGCCTTTTTCAGCAATCGGATCCTGTCCTCCATCGGCACGGTCCCTTTTTTGTTTATGTTGATCATAACGGTCACATAAACCTTGTCGAAAAGTCCCGCTGCCCTTCCGATAATATCCATATGGCCGGCTGTTACCGGATCAAATGAACCCGAAAATACACATGAATTCATGATTTGTTCCCTTTCCTGTCATTTTTCGGCTCTGCGGTAAATCGTAACGCCGCAGAACCCCCAGTTCCGCTGTTTGATCATTTCATACCCATCTCCGGTTTCCGGCTTTTTCCCGGCTTCATGTTCCAGGATAATCATTGCGCTTTCATCCACTACCGGCCACAGTCCGTTGAATACGTCCGCAAGCTCCAGCATGGCATACGGCGGATCCAGAAAAACGATATCAAACCGTTCTCCGCTTTTTTCGATTTCCTTCAGGGCCCTTTGCCAGTCACAGGTAATGATCTTAGTTCTGTCCAGGTACCCCAGAGTCTCCGCGTTTTTTTTCTCCGTCGCGCTTGCTTTCCGGTCGTGGTCCACCAGGTACGCTTTGGATGCCCCGCGGCTGAGTGCTTCGAAACTCAGCGCACCGCTCCCGGCAAATAAGTCCAGCACTGTACTCCCGTCAATCTCTCCCTGGAGCATATTGAAGAGATTTTCCCTCACTCTGTCCAGCGTCGGTCTCGTATTCCGTCCCTCCGGCGCGTCTATTCTTCTGCCCCGTGCTTCTCCGGCTATGATTCTCATCAGTTCAGTTTCTCCGGTTCCTTCGGTTTCGCGCTGATGCCTGCCCGAATGCGGCGTTGTTTCTTTTCCCTGCGGATTCTCCTGCGGTTGTTTTCGGAGATCGCCGTATGGACTTTGGATCTCAGGCTGGGTCCGGACAGATAGCCGACCCCGTACGCGCAGGCAGGAAGAAGTAGAATCAGCGGGCTGAGTTTTTCTACCAGATATACCGCGTTGTAATTCTCTGCCCCGACCAGACTGACAAACGGCATCACGGCAAATCTTACTATGATCCGCAGGATGTCCGTCAGTCCCATCCCCGCTGATTCCAGATAGGATACCAGCGGTGCGGCCACATCATCCCGCCTCATATATGCCTGCATCCAGCTGGGCAGTGTTCCCGCGGTTGTGGACTGAACTTTTGTGGTTAATGCCAGGATTACAGCAATCACAATGAAGGGGATCGTTCCCGCAATCCCGATAATAAATGCTTTCATCGGATGGTAGCAGATCTTTTTTTCCGATTCACTGAAACTTTGGCCCTTTTCCTGCTTCTGCCAGAGAATTTCGCCCCGCGCGACTGCCTCAGCGCCGTGAGCGCTTCCGCGGTTGAAGAATACGGTCAGTATCAGGATGATGACCGCAGGGTTAACAATCAGCCGCATAACAGTCCCCGTTCCGTTCGTCATCGCGCAGATCACAAAGGTGACAAAAAACACGATAATGAGTCCGCCGAAAAAAAGCAGACTGTTTTTCAGCGTGTTCTCATCTGCGGCATTCCCGGTCAAATACGGTTTGCTGACGCTTTTCTCGGTTTTCCCTTTCGCTGTATTGCTCATCTGTCAAAAGCTCCTTCCCCGTACGGAATCAATGATTTCTCTCTCTACCCTCGACCCGACGCTCAGCAGGATCTCATAGGAGATAGTACCGCTCCATTTTGCCAGATCTTCCGCGGTAATCCGTTCCGCTCCGTCCCGGCCGATCAGGACGACCTCGTCCCCTTCGCGTGCTTCGGGAATGTCGGTCACGTCAGCAATCATCTGGTCCATGCAGATTCTTCCGAGGATCTTTGCTTTCTTCCCGCGGATCAAAACCCATGCTTTTCCGGATGCGCACCGGTGATATCCGTCTCCGTACCCGCAGGTCACGGTCGCAACCCGGCGCTGCTCTCCGGCCTGCCATGTTCGTCCGTAACTCACATAAGCGCCGGCAGGCAGATCTTTAATATAGCTGATCGCAGCCGTCCATCTCATACATGGTTTCAGCGTAAGGCCGGTATCTACCGGCGGATAGCCGTACAGGCTGATCCCTGCCCGAACCATATCCAGATACATCTCCGGATGCCGGTGAATCGCGGCTGAATTGCAGCAATGCCTGATTACACCTTCCGGTAGTCCTTCCGTCAGAGCCAGAAACTTTTCAAATTGCTTTTTTGTGTATGTTTCGCCGTCTTCGCCGTCGTCAGCGTCCGAAAAATGGGTAAATACGCCGCTCAGTTTCACCCGGGCACATTTCTCAAGCATTTTAAGAACTTCGTCTCTCTCTGCTTCCGTCCTGACGCCGATCCGGCCCATTCCGGTATCAATCTTCAAATGGACTTCGGTCTGTTTTTGTAAATCTTCTGCCGCGGATTCGCACATTTTTACCATGTTCGGCGAGCAAACCGTCTGTATCAGATCGTATTCCACACCTTTTTTCACGTCGTACGCGGTTACGGCGCCCAGCACAAGCACGGGGATCCGGATTCCCGCGTTCCGCAGGCCTATGCCTTCTTGCACGGAAGCGACCGCAAGCATGGAGGCGCCTCCGCTGATCGCCGCCTTCGCCGCCCGGACGGCCCCATGACCGTATCCGTCGGCTTTCACAACCGCCATGGCCCTGACTTTTTCCGGCAGCACGCTGCAGATCGTCTTCATATTCTGTTCGATGTTTGCCAGGTCAACGACCCGCCTGTTTCTCGGATTCAAACTGATCAGTCCTTTTCTTGTTTTTCCAGAATGTGACGGTGAATCTGATCATTCAGGAGATTGATATCACCGCATCCCATCGTCAGCACAAGATCACCCGGCCGGCAATGGCCGGTAAGATATTCTTCCGTGTCATCAAAGGAAGGCGTCCATTCCGCTTTAATCCCGTTCTTCCGCATTCCTTCCACGAGCATGCCGCTGTTTAGGTCCCCGGGATCCTTTTCCCGTGCGGCGCAGATGTCGGTCACCAGCGTGAAGTCCGCTTCTTCTGTGCATGTCAGATATTGGTCGAAAAGTGTTCTTACGCGGCTGAACGTATGGGGCTGCATCACAGCCCAAAGACGCCCTTTACACCGTTTCCTTGCAATGGAAAGCGCATTCCGCATTTCCGCCGGATTGTGGCCGTAGTCATGAAAGATCTCAACCCCGTCGTACACATCCGTCAGTTCAAACCTTCTGTGCGCGCCGATAAAACGCTCCACTGTTTCTGCCGCTTTTTCCGGTGCCAGTCCGATCTCTGCCGCGGCCGCGATCGCCGCCAGCGCATTCAGCACATTGAAATTCCCCGGTACGCCCATCCGGACGTTAGCGGCCTTTTTGCCCTGATGTATCAGCTCGAAGGCGGCGTATCCGCGGTCATCTTCCTGAAGGTTTTCCGGATACCAGTCGTTTTCTTTCCCGAACCCGAAAGTTGTTTTCCTGCACGTCAGTTTCCGGAACTGTCGCATGATTCTCGGGTCGTCTCCGTTTCCGACGGCAATCCCGTTCTCCGGCAGCATGCTCAGATACTGTCCGAATGTTTCCTCGATTTCGTCAATATCCTTGTAGCAGTCCAGGTGATCCGCGTCAATGTTCAGCACAACGGCAATCGTCGGAGGCATATGCAGGAAGCTGCGGTTATATTCGCAGGCTTCGGCAATGAAAAGGTCTCCGTGTCCGACCCGGGTGCTTCCGCCGATGGCGTCCAGTCGTCCGCCGATATGAATTCCCGGGTCAAAACCGTTCTCCAGCATCATCTGGCTGAGCATGGACGTGACTGTCGTCTTTCCGTGGGCGCCGCACACGCCCACCGCTTTGGGATATCCTTCCATCAGCTGTCCGAGCAGATATGCGCGCTCGATTGATGGAATTCCCAGTCTTTCCGCTTCCACCCGTTCCGGGTTATCCGGGCCGATCGCCGCCGAATAAACAACCATGTCCGCGCCGTGCACATTCCCGGCCCGGTGACCGATTATAACCTCGGCTCCTTTTTCCCGAGCAAAATGCACAAGGTATGTCTCATCCCTGTCGCTGCCGGTCACCTGATATCCCTGATCCAGCAGCATCTCGGCCAGTCCGCTCATGCTGCTTCCGCCGATGCCGATCATATGGATCCGGCCGCCGGGGTAATCCTTGATATGCGCTGTCCTCATCCTGAACTCTTCCTCGCTTTTTTACTCAATGATAATCCGTGGGTTCTCCCGGCTCGGCCTGTACATCACAAATCTCCGTCCGATAAACTGGATCGGCTCGGCTCCGGTTTTGTCGCACAGTTCGGTCAGCGCTTCCTTCGCCGTCAGCGGCGCTCCCTGCTGCACGCATCCCTTGATTAGTTCCCGCGCTTCCAGCGCGTCATAAACCTCTTTAACTGTTCCATCCGTAATGCCTTCCTTGCCGATATAGATGATGGTGTCCAGCGTGTTTGCCATCTTTCTCAGTCCCGCTCTCTGTTTCCCGGTCATGGTTGGCCTCCTTACCGTTTTATTCAACAAAATCAAACTCCATCTCACCGATCTGTACAGCCGAGCCCTCCTCGGCGCCCGCTTCCCGCAGCTTATCGATCACGCCCAGCCTCTTTAGGCTTCGGTGGAACCAGCTCAGGCTTTCCTGATCGTTGAAATTGACGCTGTCAACCAGCCGTTCCATTCCTTTGCCTGTCACAATATAGACGCCGTCCTCATAGGACACCTCGAAGGCGTCCAGATCTTCCTCGGGTTCAGGCTCTTCCTCTTCTTCATAGTGCAGGATCGGCGGAAGTTCGTCCAGCTGCCGGGCCGTTTCGTCCAGCAGTTCGTCAAATCCTTCATGCGTCGCGGCGCTTACGGCAAAAACCTTGCAGCCCAGCTCATCCGCGGCTTCCCGCACCCGTTCCAGGTTTTCCGCTGCTCCGGTCAGGTCGGTTTTGTTGCAGACAATGATCTGCGGACGGCTGCCGAGTTCGCCGTAGTTTTCCAATTCTGTGTTGATTTGTCTCAGGTCTTCCACCGGATCCCGGCCTTCGCTGCCGGAAACATCCAACACATGAAGCAGAAGCCTCGTTCTTTCCACATGCCGGAGAAAATCGTGCCCAAGGCCCGCGCCTTCCGCCGCTCCTTCAATCAGTCCTGGAATATCGGCCAGTACAATATCTTTTCCGAACCGCCGCACAATTCCAAGGTTCGGCGTCAATGTCGTAAAGTGATAATTGCCCACCTTCGGCCGCGCGCTGGTCACCACGCTCAGAATCGAGCTTTTCCCAACGTTTGGGTACCCGATCAGGCCCACATCGGCGATCGTCTTCAATTCGAGCCGAAGCGTCCTGATCTCGGTTTTCATCCCCGGCTTCGCAAAGTTGGGAGCCTGCCGGGTCGGTGTGGCAAAGTGTTGGTTCCCCCAGCCGCCTTTTCCGCCTTTCAGCAGCAGTCTGGTCTCTCCGGGCGTATCCATGTCCGCCATAATCCGGTCCGTCTCATCATCATAAACCACCGTGCCCACCGGCACCTTGATCAGCAGGTCTTCCCCTTGTTTACCCGTGCACCGGTTCGCCCTGCCGTCCTCACCGTTCTGAGCCGTGTATTTACTCCTGAAGCGAAAATCCAGCAGCGTGTGCATGTTCACATCGGCAAACAGGAGTACATCCCCGCCTTTTCCGCCGTCACCGCCGTCAGGCCCGCCGTTGATCACAAACTTTTCCCGGTGAAAAGAGGCAGAACCGTTTCCGCCATTTCCCGCTTTTGCAGTGATCTTCACATGATCCACAAAATTACCCATTTTTTCTTCTTTACCCCGTCTTTTTTTCTCCACATCGGAGGATGGTTAGCCCGATACATGCGGTGCGACCGCGTTCCCTTGTGGAATTTCTTTCTTCGCCCGCAGACGTCAGTTTTTAATTCCTCATTGAGTGCACCGGCGCCGGGATTCTTCCGCCTCTGGCAATAAATGCCTCGTTGTTCTGCCGGTTGACCGCCATCACGGGCGCTCTTCCCAGCAGCCCGCCGAATTCCACCAGGTCTCCTGCTTTCTTTCCGACCGCCGGGATTACTCTGATCGCGGTCGTTTTGTTGTTGATCATCCCGATTGCTGCCTCATCCGCGATAATTCCGCTGATGGTTGCCGCCGAAGTATCCCCGGGAATCGCGATCATGTCCAGTCCCACAGAACAGACGCATGTCATCGCTTCCAGCTTTTCAAGTGTGAGCGCTCCGGCGCTGACAGCCTCGATCATGCCGATATCCTCGCTCACTGGGATAAAAGCGCCGCTGAGGCCGCCCACGTGATTGCTCGCCATGATTCCGCCTTTTTTTACCGCGTCGTTCAGCAGCGCCAGCGCTGCCGTGGTTCCCGGTGCGCCCGCGTTTTCCAGTCCCATTTCAGTCAGGATATGGGCCACGGAGTCGCCTCTTGCCGGCGTCGGCGCAAGGCTCAGGTCCACAATACCGAAGGGGATGTTCATCCGTTTGCTGGCTTCCTTCGCTACCAGCTGGCCTACCCGCGTGATCTTGAAGGCCGTCCGCTTGATTGTTTCCGCCACAATATCAAACGGTGCGCCTTTCACATGCTCCAGCGCAACTTTAACAACTCCGGGCCCGGAAACGCCGACATTGATGGCGCATTCCGGCTCACCGACCCCGCAAAAAGCGCCGGCCATGAACGGGTTATCTTCCACTGCATTGGCGAATACAACCAGCTTTGCACATCCGAGGCCATCCTGTTCCGCCGTCAGCTCCGCGGTTTTCTTGATAATCTCGCCCATTTCCTTCACGGCGTTCATGTTAATCCCGGCCCGTGTTGAGGCAACGTTTACGCTGGAACAAAGCAGCTTCGTTTCGCTCAGCACCTCCGGAATGGATGCAAGCAGCCTTTCATCCGCCATCGTCGCGCCTTTATGCATCAGCGCAGAATACCCTCCCAGGAAATTGACACCGACTTCCTCCGCGGCCCTGTCCAGCGCCAGCGCAATAGGTCTGGGATCCTCCTGACAGATCAGGCTGACAGGCGTCACGCTGATCCTTTTGTTTACAATCGGAATCCCGAGTTCCATTTCAATCTCTTCGCCTGTTCTAACCAGGTTTGCTGCCGTCCTGCATATCTTCTCATAGACACGCTCCGCGCATCTTTTCGCGTCCCTGTCGGAACAGTCCAGCAGATTAATCCCCAGCGTAATCGTCCGGATATCAAAGTTTTCCTGCTGAATCATGTGCATTGTCTGAAGGATTTCACCCGTTTCGATCATTCCTGTTTCCCCCTTCAGATCCGGTGCATCGCGTCGAAAATATCCATGCGCTGCATGTGTATACTCATCTTTAGCTCGTCCCGGACGGGCTCAAGTTCTTTGTTGATCTCCTCAAAGCTTCTGTTTGCTCCATCCAGGTCCACCACCATCATCATCGTAAAATATCCGCCCAGAATCGTCTGGGTGATATCCAGAATATTGATGTTCATTTCATAAAGTTTCGTTGCCACCCGGGCGATGATCCCTGTTGTATCCAGGCCCGTCACTGAGATCAGTGCCTTCTTCATACGCCAATTCCTCCGACACATAGATATTCAAATTATTATATTTGTCCATCCCCGCATTTGTCAATTCGACTTTCTTTTCATTTATTAATATGATATAATTGATTGGTTACAGGACTGATGGGAGGAGGTAGGATTGTGAGCCGTCTGGTCCTTGCGTCGCAGTCTCCCCGCCGTCTGGAACTGCTTTCCAGGTTCGGCATTCCGTTCGAAACCTTTGTTCCCGCTGTGGATGAGTCCTGTGATCTTCCCGCGGATGAAGCGGTGGGCCTTCTTTCCCGCCGCAAAGCGGCTGCGACCGCGTCTTCTTTTCCTGACGCTTTCATTCTTGCCGCGGATACTCTGGTTTCCGTGGATGGGGTTTCCCTCGGCAAGCCCTCTGGCCCCGAGGATGCCGTCCGCATGCTCCGGCTGCTTTCCGGCCGTACGCACCAGGTCTTCACCGGTGTTTCTGTGCGTTCCCCTTCCGGCAGGGTCTTCACGGCTGTAGACCGTACGGAGGTCACTTTCTGCCCCGTTCCGGAGGAGGAAGTTCTGTCCTATGTTGCGTCAGGTGAGCCTCTTGATAAGGCCGGCAGCTACGCCCTTCAGGGACGTGCTTCCGTTTGGATCACCCGGATTGACGGCTGTGATACTTCCGTCATAGGCCTCCCCCTGTATCTTGTTCGGAAGCTGCTGCTCGACGCGGGTTATCCCCTTGCGAAGGCTCAAAGCAATTAATTAAGTCAAAGGATGATTACGTTATGCCAATTCTGGCTCCTGATATCGGTATCGACCTGGGAACGGAAAATATCAATGTATATGTCCGCGGTCGGGGTATTGTCATCTCCGAGCCCTCCCTTGTCGTACTGGACCGGGAAAACAGCCATACTGTCCGCGCCGTCGGCGATGAGGCCCGCTTTCTCTTCGGCCGCTCTCCCGACCGGCTGATTGCCGTTTCCCCCATCCGTAACGGTCAGATTGCGGATTTTGATATTGCGGAGCTGATGTTCAAGTATTTTATCCGCAAGGCGGTCGGCGTTTCCTATCTCGGAAAGCCGAAGATCATTGTTTCGGTTCCCTGCGGTCTGGATGACGTGAACCGCAAAGCCCTGACCGAAGCGGTCCGCATGGCCGGTTCAAAACATGTTTTCCTCATCGAGAAGCCTTTTGCCGCCGCCATCGGCACCGGCTTGCCCGTTTATGACCCCATTGGCAGCCTCGTTGTTGATGTAGGTGCAGGCACCACGGACGTTGCTGTCATCTCCCTCGGTGGCCTCGTGGTTTCCCAGAGCGTTCAGGTCGGCGGCAATAAGTTTAACGATGCAATCGCCGATTATCTCAGGCGTGAATGCAGCATTCTTGTCGGCAGCCAGACAGCGGAGAATATCAAGAAAGACCTGGCTTCTGCCATGCCCCTGGATGAAGACCGTACCATCCTTGTCCGCGGCGTCAATCAGCTGAACACCTCCGCCGGCACCATTTCCTTCTCGGCCAGTCAGGCTTATGAAGCAGTCAAAAGTCCCTGTGCCGCCATCGTCAAAGCAATCCGCTGGGTACTTGAGAGAACCCCGCCCGAGCTGGCCGCCGATATCATGAAAAGCGGAATCCATCTGACCGGTGACGGGGCAAAGCTGTTCGCCCTTGACCGTTTTATCTCCGAAAGCCTCGGCATTCCGGTTTTGCTCGCCAGGGATCCCGGAGACTGCTGTATCCTTGGAATCGGTTATCTTACCGAGAATATCCAGCTGGTCACGCCCCAGGATAAGCGTTCCAGGCCGAGTCTGAAATAATCCAAAGCCTTTCATCCGCGGAGAGGAGGTGAGTCCGTAATGGCCCGCAGACGGCTTCAGCGCAAGGTTGATAATGATCGTCCCGTGGTTGTGGATGATTTTATCTATAATGATCCCGCATCACCTGCAGACGGTGAGCCGGAAAAAGACAATATCGTCTCCGATACGCCGGAGGAGGCCGTCCGCAAGCTCCGCCGCCGTTCCGGACCCTCCGGCCCCGAAAAAGGCTCTGCAGATTCCGGCGATGTCTCTGATTCCGAGTCGGCTTCCAAAGAATCTGATTCCGAATCTTCTTCCGAAAAGAAAGTTTATTCTTCCGGCATCATGCTGGATGATAATCTTCAGCCCATCTATGACGAGTCCGTCCGCCGTCCCCGCAAGCGCCATCCTGTCCTGAGAGGTGTCCTGCTCGCCGCCGTTACCGTGATTCTGTTGGGAACCGTCGGAGCCTATATTTTCCATCGGATCATTCCCTCCGCCCCCCTCCTCGGAACGCCGGAAAACGTCATCGGCAATGTAGTCACGCCTGTGCAGAGCTTCTTCTCGGGGCTTGCCGAGACCTTTACGGGTTATTTCCGTTCCATGAAGCTGCGCGCCAATCTTGAAAGTGAATACAACGCCCTCCGTGCTGAAAACGAGCAACTCGTCTATAAAGCCATGCTGGCCGATGAGCTTCAGAAAACCCTTTCCCAGTATGAAGACCTTTCCGATGAAATCGCGGCCAATGCCAATATGAAGCCCATCATCTGCACCGTCATCGGTAAATCAGATTCCAATTATTTCTCAACCCTGACGATCAATAAGGGCACTGATGACGGTGTGGAAGACTATATGGCCGTGACTATTTCCGGCGCTCTTGTCGGATATACGGAAAACACCCAGGCCCATAAGGCCACTGTCAGAACCGTCATCGATTCGGATGCTTCCATCGCCGCGCTCATTCAGTCCTCCCGTGATCAGGGAACCGTCCGTGGCACCCTCGGCGTTGACGGTACGCCCCTTTGCAGAATGTATTATCTGCCGGACGATAACCTGCCCCGCCCGGGTGACCTGGTCGTTACTTCCGGTGTCGGTATGTCTTTCCCGAAGGGCATCCCCATCGGTGTCGTCCGTGAAAGCACCCGCGGCATGGATGCCAATAAGCAGTATATCGTCCTCGAACCGCAGGTTGACTTTCAGCATCTTGAATACGTGATTGTTCTCCGCTACAAACCCCTGGCGGAGGCGGTTTCCGGCCGTGAAAACGGCCGCACGGAAGTAGAGTTCGTTCCGCTGGAAAGCGCCCGGCCTTCTCCTGTCGTTCCGGAAATCGCGTCCTCCCTCTTCGAGTCGCAGAGCACTGCCTCGCCGGATCCGGACGCCACCGAAACCCCGTCGCCCGAGCCGACCGAAACCCCGACCCCGTCCCCGACACCTAGACCCACCCCGTCGCCGACGCCGGACGAGACGCCCCTTGAGTATCAGGCCATCGTCCTGCATGGTGATCCTACTCCTACGCCGACGCCGACCCAGGCGCCTACCCCCACTCCCTATTTCACGCCTGATCCCAACGACATGACCTTCGAGGAGGATTAGACGATGGAAAAAAGAATCTCGAGGCAGCATCAGACCGGCCCGCTGCGCAGATACGGCGTCCTGCTGATCCTGATCGTTTTCGGTTATCTTTGTGAAGTCTGCATTATGCCCTATATCAGGATCTTTGGCGTAACCCCCAACCTGCTTTATGTCATCATCGGTATCGTAACCGTTGCTTACGGCAAGCTCAGGGCTTTCTGGGTCGGCCTGTGTTTCGGCCTCCTGATGGAGATTATGCTTCCTTCCGTGCCGTATCTTAATCTTATTCTTTATCCGGTCACCACGCTCTTCTGTTCCTTTGCCTTTGCGGATAAGCCGCTGAAGACCATTGAGTATGAGCGTGCCGTAAATAAAAAGAGCAAGGAGCTGCCCGCGTGGCTCAGAACTGTTCTGTGCACCGCTCTCAACATCTTCGTTTTTGAAGCCGTCAACGTCACCTATATCTACCTGGGCGGTTCGGTCCTGACCTTCAGCCATTTTTCCAAGGCAATTCTGAACGTTCTCCTGACCACCCTGCTCTGCCTGATTCTTCTCTTCCCGATTCGAAGGATGATTCTGGGACCGAAGTCCGAAACGCTGGTGCTTCGCAGTGCGCCAGTCACCTTTACCCGCACCTGAAGCCATATGAGGTGTTATTTCTTCAGAAAGGAGATGCGCTGAATGGAAAAGAAAAAAAGAACGCCGGAATTTTGGCGCTATATTGCCTTTCTGGTCGTTTTATTCGGTATTTTTGTCTGGCTTACTTCCGGTCTTGTCAACCTGCAGCTGAAGCAGTCCGAAGAATTTCTGGAAAAAGTGGATGAAACCAGGTCCAAAACCATCGCGCTCCGCGGAAAACGCGGGAACATCTCCACTTCCGATTCGGTCATCATGGCTGAGGATGAACTGATTTATAATGTGACCTTCCAAAAGGATGCCACGGATAATACCAAGGCTTTATATCAGAAATATACCACTTCCATTCTGGAAACCATCGATATTGTTGAGAAAAACGGCGGCAAGATCGCGGTGGACTTTGTCATCGACAGGGATCCCGAAACCGGCGAATGGCGTTTCAACTTTGGTTCCGGCGTCTCTGATTCCGTTCTGGAAACCCGTGAAAGGCAGTGGCGTTCCAATAACTATCTGACCAACCTGAATCGCTACGGCACCGCCGATCAGTGTATCGAGCGTCTGAAGGACCGCTATCAGATCACCGATGACATTTCGGAAGAAAACATGCTGAAGATCATGGCAATCTATTCCGAAATGCAGATGAATATCTTCAATTCCCAGCCCATCGTGATTGCCAAGGATGTCCGTTACGAAACCGTCATCGAAATTGAAACCCGTTCCATGATGCTGCCCGGCATGTCCATTGAAATCGGCACCAAGCGCGTTTATCCCCGTTCAAACCTGGCCTCCCAGATTATCGGCTATACCGGCGCTATTCCGACCCGGGCCATGTGGCTGAACCTGCAGGCCAAAGGCTATTCGTACAATGATACCATCGGCCGTGACGGAATCGAATCCTCCATGGAGGACTGGCTTACTCAGAATTCCTCCCTCCGGAAAGGCGCCCGTGTCGTGGAGCGTGACCAGATGTCCCGTGTAGTCCGGGAGCTTTCCTATACCGCCCCGCAGGACGGCAACAATGTGAAGCTGACGCTCAATGCCCAGTATCAGCAGCAGGCTGAACGCTGTATTGCCGCCAACGTGAATTCCACCCGTGATCTGCAGGAGAAAAATCTGGCTACCGAGTCCTGGCTGGAAGCCAATAAGACCGATATCCATAACCGGGACTGGGTCAAGTATCCCCTGGCGCTCGCCGAGCACGGCTGCCTCATCGTGCTGGATATGCAGTGCCGCGTGCTCGCCCTGGCTAATTATCCGACCTATGACCTGAACGCTCTCGTCGCCGGCGGCAAAAGCGCCATGGCCATCCTGGGCGACGCCCGTAATCTGCTCCTAAATTACGGTATTCACGCCCGCGGAACCCCCGGTTCGATCTTTAAGATGGTCACCGGCATGGGCGCGCTGTCCACCGGTGAGCTGAAGCTCACCGAGCGAATCTCCGATATGGGATACTATACCAAGTACAATCAGGATCTTTCCACGGCACCGAAGTGCTGGATCAATAAGAACTACCGCTGGCAGCACGCCAATCAGACGATTGTCGAGGGGCTGACCAACTCCTGCAACTACTTCTTCTATGAGCTTTCCTCCCGCCTCGGCGAAGAACGGCTTTACCGCTATTCTTCTCTCTTCGGCCTCACTTCCAAGACCGGTATTGACCTCCCCGGCGAAGTCCGTTCCGTTGTAGGTTCCCAGAATACGCTTTACGATCCTTCCCGGGCCGTCAACGAGGCCAACCAGGACACTTCCCTGCCCATCATCGTTTTCAACTCCATCAAAACCCATCTGAAGAACTGCGGCCAGTCCCGCAATATCGAGTACGATGATGAGCGTCTTTCCGTCTGCGCCAAGCGCCTGATGGATATGGCCGTGAACTATAACGAAAGCGAATGGCTGGAGCATATGCGCACCATCCTCATGGAGGAGCTCAATATGACCAAGGAAATGGTCTATCTCCAGTCCGTCATCGGCGATACCTATAACTACATGAATGATATCAAGTGGGGCGGCGGCCAGACCATCCTGACCGGCATCGGCCAGTCCGTTACCGTTCTCACACCCATTGCCGTCGCGCGTTATGTATGTACCGTCGCCAACAACGGCTACCTCTATAATGTTTCCCTTATCGATTCGATCACCTCCCCGGAAGGTGAAATCCTTTCCCAGCGTGAGCCAACCCTGATCCATCGTCTCGATTATTCGGATGATTATCTGCCCTACATCCGGGAAGGGATGAAAGGCGTGGTTGACGAATCCGGTACCGCGAAGAAGTACTTCCGCAACTGGCCCTATCGTGAGCAGATCGCCGCGAAAACGGGAACCGCGCAGGTTACGTCCATTGACCTTGAGAACAACGCCTGGTTTGTCTGCTTCGCTCCTTATGAAAATCCCGAGATTGCTGTGGCTTGCTTCATCCCCAACGGTTATTCCGGTTCGGAAGCTTCGAAGGCCCCACGGGATTTCATCGGCTGGTGGTTCGAGCAGAAAACCCTCCGCGAAGCCGAACTCATCCTGCCCGTCGGTAATAGTCTCGCTCCTTAACCCCTGTTTCTCTTTTCACGCTCCCTTGTTTTGAAGTGGTTGTTGGGCGTTCTGAGCGCCCCAAAGGAGGTTACCATGTCCTACTGTTACGCAATTGCCTCGGGAAAAGGCGGTGTCGGCAAATCCGCCATCGCTGCTAACCTCGGCGCGGCCCTTTCCGCCGGCGGAAAGCGGGTCGTCCTCGTTGATGCGGATATCGGTCTGCGCTCTCTTGACGCGCTTCTTTCCCTTGAAAACAATGTGGTCTATGACATTATCGACGTCATCACCGGAACTTGTGAACTTGATGCCGCCATCCTTCAGTGCGAAGCTTATCCGAATCTTTATCTCCTTCCGGCCGCTCAGTTCAGGCGCGCCAAAGCCCTTGATCCCAAACAGTTCCATGAGATCATCTGCGGCCTGCGTTACCGCTTTGATTATATTATTGTCGACTGCCCGGCCGGCATTGAGCGCGGCCTGCGTAACGTCCTGAACGCTGGCGTGGATGAATTGATTCTCGTTGCGACTCCTGATGATATTTCCGTCCGCAGTGCTGAAAGAACGCTCCAGGTCATCGGTTCAAAGAACCTTCCCCGTCCCCGCCTGATCGTCAACCGCCTCGATGCGGACCTTGTCCGTACCGGTGAAATGATGTCCGCCCGCACAGTTTCGCAAGTTATGGATCTGGCTCTTCTCGGGGAAATCCCGGAGGATCAGACCTTCTGCCGCGCCATGTTGCGTCATTCCCTGCTTTATGCTTATCAGTGTCCGGCCCGGAACGCCATTGCGCGTATCGCCCTCCGCCTGTCCGGGAGGGAAGTGCCCTTCCCGGGTATAGGGCAGCAGAGAATAAAGCGCCCCCTTGTTCATCGCTTTTTCAGAAAGCCCAAGGAGGTGATTCCTCTTGACGATCACTGAGAATCGCCGTTCCCGCGCCCATGTGGACGGCGTTCTGATCGCCCTGGTCTTTGGCATGTCCCTGTTCGGCATCGTTGCCGTCTGTGTGGCAACCTACTCGCCTTCCTCCTCCCCGAATGCCTCCTTCCTGAACCGTATCTTCGAGTCATCCTATGCCACCCGACAGTGTCTGTTCCTGCTGGTTGCCCCTTTGGTCATCGGCGTTATTATGGCTTTCCCCTATGATCTGCTGCGTCGTCGTGCCGAGCTGTTTTACTGGGCCGCTTTCATCCTTCTTGCCGTCACCACGGTCTTCAACCGCGCCACGGGCGTGAAAGCTTGGCTTGATACCCTTTGGGGCTATACTATTCAGCCTTCAGAGTTTGCCAAGCTGGCACTGATCCTGGTCATTGCCAAGAATATGGCCAAGGAAGAGGCCCCCATGGGCACTCTGCGTTCCTTCACCCGCCTTTTCCTCCTGGTCATGATCCCCGGCGCCGTTATCCTTCTGCAGGGCGAAACCGGCTCCCTCCTGGTGATCATCTTCATGTTCGCCGTCATGATGTATTTCGGAAATGTTTCCCTGAAGACGCTCGCCATTCTGGCGACGATAGCTATCCTCGGCGTTCTTGCCCTTTACGGCTTCATGGTCGCCACCGGGTCCACGGACTACCGTCTGGCGCGAATCGCCGGCTGGCTGAACCCCGAGCTCTATTCTTCCTCCGACGCCTATCAGCAGACCATGTCCAAAATGACCATCGGCTCCGGCGGTCTTTACGGAAACGGGATGTTCCAGTCCGGCGCCATTTCCCAGCTGAACTATGTTCCCGCCGACTGGACGGACTTTATCTATTCGACCATCGGCGAAACCTGGGGCTTTGTCGGCTGCGTCGCCGTGCTTGTCGGATATATCCTGATCCTCCTGCGGATGCTCTATCTCGCCTGGTTCACCCGGGATAAGTTCGGCCGCATGGTGATCATTGGCGTCATGGGCATGCTGCTTTTCCATGTGCTGGAAAACATCGCCATGACCCTCGGCCTTATGCCGATCACCGGAATTCCGCTTCCCTTCCTTTCCTATGGCGGTTCGAATATGATGACCAATATGGGCGGTATCGGCCTGGTGCTGAACGTGACCCGCAACCGTTCCATTTCAGCCTCGGTCAATACGCCCCAGACCATGTATAATCCCTACCGTGTCCATAAACATTTCAAAACCAAATCCGTTTAAGCCAAATCCGTTTATACCAAATCCGTGTTCAGTTGATGAAACATGAAGGAGGCGCCGCTTTGAATTCCGGATTTAATGAAGACTATCTGGTTTCTGCCGAAGACTATTCCGACGTCATGGAGAATGACGTTCTCCCTTTTCTGAAGGGCAGGGAAACCGTTGAAATGGTCCATGGCGAAGGTGGTAAACTGCTTTATACCGTTTCTTACAGCGCCGCTGACCCCGTCGGCACCGTCGTGATCGTTCACGGTTTTACCGAGAACGCCTTCAAGTATTCGGAACTGATCTTTTCTCTCCTTCATAACCGTTTTTCTGTCCTCGCCTATGATCAGCGCGGTCACGGCCGTTCCTGGCGTCCGGAGGACATCTCCGATCCCTCCGTAACCCATGTGGATCGCTTTGAGGAATACGTTGCCGACCTGAAAATCATCTGTGATGAATATCTTCCCGCCATGCCGAAACCGGCTATGGTCTTCGCCCATTCCATGGGAGGCGCTGTCACTTCCCTTTTCCTCGAGAAATATCCTGATGTCTTCCGGGCCGCTGTGCTTTGCGCGCCGATGATCGCGCCCCAAACCGGCGTTCCGGTCGCCGCCGCGAATGTGCTCTGCGGTGCCTTCTCCGCGATGGGCAAAAGCAAAAAACATCCTTTCTTTATGAAGCCCTGGTCCGGTCCGGAGGATTTTGCCTCCTCCTGCGCCACTGACCCGCGGCGTTTCGCCTGGTATGACGCTGTTAAAACAGCTAACAAAGCGTTCCATAACAGCATTCCGACCTATGGCTGGACAAAGGAGGCTATCGCCGTCACAAAGAAGATCCTTGCACCGGGTGCGCCGGAGAAGATAGCCTGCCCTGTCCTTCTTTTCACCGCGGAAAACGATTACAGCGTTCAGCCCGCCCCCCAGAAGGCTTTCATTGACCGGGTTCCCGGCGGCGTTCATGTTTTTGTGAAGGATGCCCGCCATGAAATTTTCCGTTCAACAAACGGGGTCTTCTTTCCTTGGTGGCACCGGGTTCTCGATTTCTACAGAGAGAAAGGAGTCTGATCTGTATGAAAAACCGAAGCGCGTTTTCCTGGTTTTTCGCGGCCGTTATGCTTGCCTGCGTCCTCTTCCTTGTTTGGTATATTCCTTCCGTGTCAACCCGTGCTTTCCGGCTTGAGGATCTTCGCAAATCCCTCGAGACCAGTCAGGGTCGCGAGCGGAAGCAGCAGTTTGAGTATGATAAGGTTGTGGCCGAAATCCCGGAGATTCAGGCTGAACTCGATCTGATCAAGCCGCAGACCGAGGCAGCGGAGCAGGAAGTCGCCTCTCTGAAGGCCGAGCGGAAAAAGCTCCGTAATGAAAAAAAAGCGCTTGAGAAGCAGCTTGGTAACGCTTCTGCGCAGGAGGACTCCGCCGATGAATAATAAAACATTAAAAGTCTTCTGCTGCGTCGCGCTCGTTACCGCGCTTGTTCTGATCTGCGTCCTCTTCCTTCATTACAGGGATCTCGGTGCCCAGCTCAGTCAGACCCAGGTGCAGCTCACGGACAGCCGGAACACCTGGGAATCTGTCGCCGCGGAAAAAGAGAAGCTCCAGGCACAGAAGAAATCCCTGGAAAACGACCTGAAAGAGGCAAAGCTTTCTCTTTCGGAAGCTCAGGAAAAAATGGTCAGCGTAAAGGAAGATATCGATACCCTGACCGTTGAAATTGAGGACCTGAAGTCAAAGCTTCCTCAATAATTCTCGTTTATTCTTTTCTCCCTGTAATATCGTCCATAACCTTCTTCTCATCATAACTCAGCAGGATAATCGCGCCAAGCACACAGAAGCATACCGCAACAATTGCCACAATCCGGAGTCCCACCGGCGAAGCTGTCAGGTCGTTGCTGGTCAGGTCCTGCGTCGTGCCCAGCACGGCAAGGGATGTAAACACCAGCATGGCGATGGACTGGCCGAACTTCATGGCAAACGTACGCGCTGCAAAGAACATGCCTTCCCGCTTCTCGCCGGTCAGAATCGCGTCCTGCTCCGCCACATCGGCAACGATTGCCTGCGGAATGATGCCCAGCAGCGCCATCGGGAATGCGGCGACGATCACAATCAGTACACCCGGTATGATGCCTGTCAGTCCTTGAATAATCCCGATCAGCGCCGTAATCACGTATGCGACGGCCAGACCCAGGAAACCAATAATGACCAGTTTCTTCTTTCCGTGTTTGGCCACCATCCTGGAAACAAAGGGATAGAAGCATGCGGAAAGCACCGTCATCGCGCCGAGGAATACCGTCGTATAAAATTCATCAAGCTGCATTGACACCTTCACAAAGAACGGAAGGCCGGTCTGGAACAGTGTCAGCCCGATCCAGTACGCGATGTCCGACGCGGCGAAGCGTCTGAAATTCCGGTTCCGGAATGTTTTGCTGAGGCTCTTCATGGCGTTGCTCTCGCTGGGCTTCGCTTCCACAAAATCCGTTTCCTTCAGTTTGATGCACGGAATCATCATGCAAACCAGCGCCACACAAGCCAAAATGATGAACAGGATCCGGTAGCTCCAGGCATAGCTGACCGCGGATTGCAGGAATGACGCGAACACAAACGGCAGATAGGCAATCAGCGTCCCGAAGAAGAACGTCAGGGAGATCGCCGTGGAAATATACATCCTGTCTTCCTGGGTCTTTCCGAACTCGGAAATCAGCGCGTTATACGGCGTGCAGTACATCGTCATGAAAAGGTAGAACAGGATCAGGAAACCGAGCACCCATACGATGTTGATGCCGCTGATGGCGTTCACCGGTGCGAAAAACACCAGTACCGTAATCACCGCAAAGGGAATGGCCGCCTTTTGCATAAAGGGAATGCGCCTTCCCTTCGGGTTTGTGCTTCTGTCGGACAGGGATGCGATCCAGGGATCCGTCACCGCGTCGAAAATACGGCAGATAAAGGAGATCAGGCCCAGTACCGTCAGAACTCCGAAGATAACCAGGCCGGTCGGAATGTAGAAGTTGGCTCCGCTTTCAACCGCGCCCTTCGTCGGCAGATAAAACGTCACCAGCCAGGTGTTGATGATCCCCCCGAGAATCGACCATCCGAGCTGTCCGATCGCGAAGATCCACATCTCTTTTTTGGTAAGGCGTCTGGTTTTCATTCGTTTGTTCACTCTTTCCTTATATATTTGAGCTGTTGTATTGATTATAACATACAGCTTACAAAAATCAAGAAAAAGAACTGCTTGACATGGTAGGTTAAGCGTACTATAATAGCAATGTTCGCAGTGATGCGTTATCTGGGTGTGGCGCAGTTTGGTAGCGTGCTTGAATGGGGTTCAAGAGGCCGGAAGTTCGAATCTTCTCACCCAGACATGAAAAACCCTTGAGTCATAAGGCTCAGGGGTTTTTGGTATCCTTCTGTTTTTATTTAGGCGTAGGCGCCACAGGCGCCTACGCCTAAATATACCTTCTTATTGCCAGGGCGCGTAGAATCTTTCGATCGAGACGATCTCCCCATCCTCATTGAAGACGATGGAAAGGTTTTCGCTCGAGAAGCCGACAGTCTCTTCACTCGCCGCTGCCAGTTCGGCAAACAGCTCCGCGGCCGTTTCTGCCTTTGCCTCGTCAAGCGCAACTCCGGTAGCGGGATCGATGTCGTCCGTGAACACCAGGCTATCCGGCACCGTAACGGTCATTTCCTTCACCGCTTCCAGAATCGGGGTTTCATAGAAATAGGGATTGTACAGGCCATCGGCGTTCTTCCGCAGGAAGTATTCGTCGTTAATCACCGCGTCGTCCCCGTCATAGGACAGCGTGGCAATTTCCACCTCTGTATCACCAATCTTGATGGTGTCGCCTTCGTTGATCTTCACCGCGTCCCACTCGGTCATCTCGATCGGGGCCAGCAGTGTAACGTTTATGGTCTTCGCGTCCGCGTCATATGCCGTGATAATCGCGGTAAAGGTCTTTCCTTCCACCTTCACTTCCGGTGTTTCCGCGCCTTCCACGAAATCCAGCTCGCTCAGGAAATGATTGACCTGCGTCACTTCGTCATCCGTCAGTTTCTGATTCACTTCAACCTTTCCGGGGGTAATCGTGAATTCCACAAAGTACCCCTTATAGATGGAGAAGGCTATCAGGGCATCGTATGTCTCCGTTGTGGTCCGGCTGATCAGCAGCCGGGTTCCGTATTCCGTTTCGTCATAGGTGATGTTGGCGTAGGGATCCGTATCGGTGAATGTTTTTTCCAGGATCGCCATGGCGTCATCGTCCAGGTCGTTCATTCGTTCCACGTCCGCGTAGGTCTCGTCAAAGGCGATGGACAGCATCATCTCGGGTTTGCTCGGATCTTCGCTCCGGATATAGCTGAGGATCTGGTCGTCGTCCATTTCAAACGGAATTACCCTGTATCCGTCCGGCAGCGTTCCCTTCAGGGTAAACGCCCCGTTTGCTTTCAGTGTGCCGAAGGTAAACTTTTCAGTTTCTTCCGCCAGTCCGGCGGCGCAGCCCAGCATCAGCGCCAGGCTCAGCAGGATGGCAATAATCTTTTTCATGATGGATTTTCCTCCTTCTGTTCTTTATATTTTACCTGGCGCCGAATTTCTTATGGATATAGCCCACGTCTCCGGTATCCGGATCCTGCACCTGCAGGTAATGGTCCAGTTCCTTCAGCACAATCAGTTCCTCCGTCGCCTTGTACTGGGCGATGATCCTGCCGGTTTCGCTGGGGATCCACCGCATGCTGACCACGCTCGTCACCCGTGCGGGCCGTGCCGTAATCTTGTAGTCCTCCACGTCCACCGCGCTGGCAAACTCGGCATCGATGTCTGTCATGGGATCGCCGGTGATCTCTTCCTGTTCCTCTTCAATGGCCTTCTTCAGTTCTTCCGGGTCAATTTTGATCAGGAACCGGGTGTTCACGTATCCAAGCTCATTTTCCTTGTAATTGATGACCGCCCAGTTTTCGTTCAGGAAAGCCAACACCGTAACTTTTTCTCCTACATTCAGCTTGCCGATGATGTCTCCGCCCGGGGCGTTGCGGATATTCAGTTCTTTCCCGTTGTCCGTGTATACCCAGTATGTATTGTCTTCTGCCACTTCTTCGGCGAAGACTGCCGTGCAGGCCAGCGCGATTACGACGGCCAGCGTCAGCGCAAGAATCTTTTTCATCATTTCTGTTTACCTCCTCTGTCTGTTTTCATCAGCGGTGTCCGTATCTCTTTGTGGTGCGATGCTTGGGCTGAATATTGTGGTACCAGTCGCCGTCGATCTGGTAACCGGTAACCGTAACGGTGCCGTTCATGTCCACCGTGTCGCAGTCGTCATGATTGATCGGGTCCGTTCTCCAGCCGCTCCGCCCGGTTGTCTGGCCCGGATTGAGATGTCCGTTCCAGGTAAGGTTAACCGTGTTCTTCCCGGTTTTGGTGTTTGCGGCCACCGGCGGATTGCCGGGCTCGCCGCCGTTATTAACCGAGATGACAGCCGTAATCTGGGTAATCACAAAGTTCGAATCATTCCGTACCGAAATCGTGAACTTTGCATCCTCATCCCATCCGATATCGCCCAGGAAGGCAACGCCGTAGTCAAAATCGCCCACCGTCACGGGCAATTCTGCCTGGAATCCGCCGTCCTCGGTTGTCGCGGTGATTACGGCATCCCCGTAGTTCATGCCGGTTATTTTCACCTGTTCGCCCTTTGTAGCCTCGGCCGTCACGATGCTCGGATTTGAGCTTGTCCAGATGGTGTTCTTGTTCAGCGCGTCCTTCGGTTCAACAATCGCCTTCGTCGTTGCCGACTGGCCGGGATCGATGTACGCGTGTCTGCGGTACATCCGGACGCCTTCCACGTGCTTGCCGGCGTGCACTGTGATGCTCGCCTTGCGCTTTGATCCGTCCGTCGCTGTCGCGGTCACGGTGGTCTTCCCGGGTTTGACGCCGGTCACGATGCCCGCCGCGTCCACCGTCGCGATGGCTTCTTTTGCGGATTTGAACGCAAGGATCTTGTTCGTGGCGTTGTCCGGTTCAACCGTCCATTCCAGCTGGGTTGTCTCGTTAAGATAAACCAGCGCGGTCTTGCTGTTAAAGCTGATTCTTGTGACCGGCTGAACAATGTGCACCGTCGCCGATGCGGAAACGCTGTTCAGTGCTTCGCTCGTGCAGGTAATTGTGCAGTCGCCGATGCTGATGCCCTTAATCTGGCCGGTTTTGTTCACCGTGGCGATGGATTCGTCCGAAGAGGTCCAGATCACCTTCTTGTTGTCAGAATCCTTCGGCAGCACCGTCGCCTGGCAGCTCCCGGTGCGGCCCACGGCAATTGTCATTTCAGGGGTTTTGAGCTCGATGCTTTCCGGGTTCTGGACCACCTTCACGTTGATGTTTGCGCGCACGTTGCTTCCGTCCGCGGATGTCGCGATAATACGCCCGTTTCCGTGCTTCAGGCCCGTCACCGTTCCGTTCTCGTCAACGGAAACAAACTTGCCGTCGCCGGCCCAGGTCACGCTCTTGATCGTGGCGTTCTCCGGCGCAAAGTTTGCGGTCGCTGTAATCTGCCCGCCCACGATAACGTTGGGCTCCGAAGTCTGTACCGTCACCTTGGAAACCGGTTGAACCACAAGCACCCGGTACCGTACGGCAATTTCCGGGTTGGAATCGCTGGTGATCGTCAGGATTCCTTCTCCGGGAGCGATGCCCGTCACCACGTTTTTCGCCGCGGTGAACACGCTGTCGTCGCTTCCCGTAATGGTCACGTTTCGGTTGCTCGCGTCCTTCGGCTCCGCTGTAATCGCCAGCTGATACCGTTTTTTAACCGGCAGCAGCAGCACCGGGAGCTCGTTTTCTTCGGCGTTCTCCCGTGCCGAAAGATAGGGCGCAATCTTCCCGTCCGTCGGTGCGTAAACCGGAATTTTGTCCGTGTTGACGTTCACTGAAGTAACCGCCTTCATCACGGTCACTTTCATCTGTGCCTTATAGCTCTTCGCCCCGGCCTTGACCGAAGCCGTGATAACCGCGCGGCCTTTTCTCACCGCCGTCACCAGGCCGTTTCCGTCCACTGTGGCCACTTTCTGGTCCGAGGAGGTATAGGTCACGTCCCCGCCTTCCGCCTCTCCCGTGCGGGTCAGCATAGTCTGCAGGGTTGCGCCCTCGTTGATCGCGACGTCTGTGGTTTCAAACGCGATCCCGTCCCCGGCTGCCATAGCGGTAATGGTCAGGCAAACCAATGCCGCAACGGTCAGAAGAACAATCAGTTTCTTCATTGCATCAGCCTCCTATTGTCGTTCGCCTTTGATTTCCTTTATTCTAGCACAAAGTTTCTTTGTGATAAAGGACAAAATGTTTCAGATTTCCTTTTTGTGGATCACTCCCTCCAGGATCTCCACATACAGGTCATGGAACCGCTCCATCCGCTCTTTTTCAAA
>Ga0265298_10001761_pt1 | contig 31659 bp, 50 predicted proteins | sample AusTroGonzalo_MG_3_FD_193486 | JGI IMG/M metagenome (GOLD analysis project Ga0265298, IMG submission 193486) | Bovine rumen microbial communities from tropical cattle in Woodstock, Queensland, Australia - Gonzalo_01 | ecosystem: Host-associated > Mammals > Digestive system > Stomach > Rumen ... | reverse complement strand
AAACTCTATGAAAAACACATAAAAAACGAACTCGGCCATAAATATCTTAATGACATTACACGATTCGACATCGAGAAAATAAAAGCAGAAATGATCCAAAAGGATTACGCTGCTGCAACAATAAATTATATAATCGGGATTATTAAAAGCATTTTTAACCGTGCAGCGGCTTTCGATAAGTTCGACAAGAAGAATCCGGCCGAACTTGTGGAATCCGTTATAAAGGACAATAAAAGAACGCGTTGGCTGACAAAAGAGGAAGCTGAAAAATTGCTTTTTGCGCTTAAAACAATGAAATTAACGGATAAAAAGGCTTTTGCTTATGATTATTATGAAAAGTTCAAAACATCGCAACTTTATGAAATGGCTTTAATAAGTCTATTTTGCGGTTTGCGAGCCAAGGAATTAAGATTTCTTACTGTTTCGGATGTTGACTTCAATACTGGCCAAATATTCATAAGAGATCCAAAAAACAAAGAAAGCCGCTTTGTCCCTATGCCGCAAATCATTTATGCGCTTCTTAAACAACGAATTGATAATATTCCGGGGCTTGAGCTAAACGATTATTTATTCCGGGCTAATAATGGGGATCAGCTTCCGGAAATATCCGATCAGTTCTATCGGATTGTCGCTCGGCTCGGTTTCAATGATAATATTGTAGATGACCGGCAAAAGGTTGTTTTTCATACCCTCCGCCATACTTATGCGAGTTGGTTAATTCAATCCGGCGTTCCTAAATATGTTGTTAAGAAATTGCTTGGCCATAAAAAAGATGAAATGACGGATCGATATGCGCACCTTGCCCCGGATAACTTTAATCAGGCTGCGCAAATTATAGATAATTCATATATGTTAGCGATTCCCTCGACTTCCGGAAGCTAATAGCTTTTGAATTTCTATTTGCTGAATTAAATGATCCTCAATGCCTTTGTTTATAACGCAGCGGAAACGCGGCAATATCTTATAATCTTCTTCAAATGAAAGTTTCATATTTGTTATAAAATCGGCCAATTCTTCCCCACGTTCCCCGGTTATTGATAAAGAATGTTTTTGCCTTGGCAGAAATGCACCCCAAACACCATTTACGCGCATGATATAAACATCTTTCTTTTGAAGTTCCTCATGGCGTTTAGCATCTCTTTCCTGTTCTTCCGGAGGATAATCCGGAAAAGGAATTCTTAATTGTTTATCTTTATTTTGTGTCATTTACACCACCGAATCAGTATAAAACAGGCTTAATTTATTGAAATAAAATGATTTTTATATGTCATTAGATGTCATTTAAAATCGGTGGTTATTTCCATTTTGGAAACAACCTATTTCCGGCAGATCTCTAATTCCTGACGGAGTTTATCAACACGCCCAAGCCATTCCCAAGTGTTCGGAATTTCCGAATAGTTGATTTTTTCGAGTTCTGCTGCAACTTTTTCGCCGGCAACTGGCCAAACAGGGCAAAAATCAAAAGATGTCCTGACGCATGAGCTGCAAAAGCTGATCGCGATTAGCGTTAGGCTTGCTATAAATAGCCGCTTTTTCCTTTTCAACATATTTAATAACCTCGACTTGTTTTGTGATATATTTGAATTTTTGGTTGTTTTGGCCTGTCCAATACCCACCGCCGAAAGCAATAGCAAGACAAGCAAAAGCAATAATTAAAATATAAAATTTACTCATAGCAGCCCCACAACAAAACCAAAAACAGCACCATGGCAGATTTCTGCACAATTTTTAGGCTCATTTAGTGTTATATATTTTAGGATAGTGCTGTTATATAATTTCGGACATTTATCGAATACCCAATACCAAAACAAATAAATCGGGTACATACAAAAAACTAGAATCCACCAAAGCCAAGACGGATATACAAACAACGCCGGCAAAACGCCGATAAAATTCCTCATTGCGCTATATATCCAATCGTAAACGCCATAATATTTATGAATATGGCATTTATTCGGCAAAATCCAATTCAAAAACTCGACGATCCAATTACAAACAACCCGGAACCAGCGCCCATAACTATCCCGATTTTGGACAGGGCTTAAACCGGCATCAATAATTTCTCCGACAGATCTGCTCCAATATTGAATAATGATCCACACAGCCACCGCCGCAGCAATCGCAACCGCTGTCCAATCGTTACCAGTTCTCAATTGTAAAGTTAAAACGACAACCGCAATAATTGTTTGTAAAGTTCTGCTTACATATTTTTTGAATTTGCCCTCGCCGTATAATCTACGCCACAAGGCCCAAAAGATTGAACTTATCATATCTCGAATTTCCCTGTTTTAATTGTGTTTGCTATTCTTTTCGCTCTTTTGCCGGTTTGCTTGGCATAAGTCGAATTTAGACACTCAAAAGAGGCCTTTTCCCAATTTTCTTCACGCATTGCCTCAAGCATGAGCCGGAATTTAAGCAAACCCTTAATTCCGAGATTAAAAGCCATGTCTAAAAGCGCATATTGGCGCTCGCTATCCAAAACACTAAAAAAAGGAATGTTTTTCTTACATTCCTTTTCAACTCTTTCAATATCATGCCTTAGCAAATAAAAAGCGGCATTTTTCGTTATTCCATGCTCATAATCGCCGATAATCTTCAATTCTTCCGATGTAGGCGGATTGGTTTCCAAATTCCGGCCAACGCCAATCGTCCAAAATCCGGCCGGGCATTTATAAGGCATCAGCTTACAACCCTCATGAAGAATAAAACGCGGCATTAGTTCATTTATCGTTAGTTTTTTTTGTTCGTTTTCTACCATTGATTTTAACTCCTGTCTTTTCTTTGATTTTCTTAACAGCGAATTGAGTAAGAACTCTAAAAACTTCATTTCCTGTAATCCTGTAACAATTCTCAAATACCGAATAAAGCTCAATACCACAAATTAACGTGCAACCTACTTTTGCCAAATAGCAATCAATAAATGTTAGCATATAGACGTCAATTCCTTGTAAAAGGATAACTGACACCGAATACATAAGAAATTTGATAACCGTTCTTTGTAAACCGTGAGAAGTGATTATTTTTCCCTCTTGAATACTCGCCCAAACACCGGTAATCAAATCAACGCCGATAAAAATAAGCAACCATAAAATCAATGTGCTAATTGGCTCCATAAAGCCCAAAATGCAGGCTAAGCTATATGACCATATTCTGTTTATATCTAAGAATTTCAATTTAAACCTCCATAAAGAAAAGGGGCTTATTCTGCCCCTTATTTATCCAAGCGGACATATTTTAATAATACTCCGCCGGTTTGCACCGCTCCATTTTGAAGCGTTGCACCACCACCCCATTTATAACTTGAATTTGAAGCTCCGCCGGCTGCATTTCCCCATAATGTCGTTCCGGCTCCACTATTGCCACTCACTGACTTTCTAACATTAACAATATCCAATCCATTAACGGAAACAGATCCGCCACCTCCGGCCGAACCTGCTCCGGCATTTCCGCCGGCATTACAAGTCAAAACAACAGTATTATTTATTTTAATGCTGCTTGCTGCGCAATTTCCTCCGGCCGTTATTGTGACGGTTGATGTTTGCGGTAAATAAAAAACGCCCTCCCAAGTCGCTCCGGATCCACCGCCGCAGCTCCAACTATATTTTCCGGCAAGCCATTCCGCTTTATTTCCACCGCCACCGGTAAGACATAAATCATAAACGCCGCGTTGCAAAGTTAAAGTCTTGCTTGAATTTGTAAAACTGGCCAAAGTGCTACCGGGTTGATATGGATTATATTGATAAACCAATTTTCCGTTAAAATAAGCTCTTTTAATGGCCTTAAGCGGAGAATTCGGAGTTGCCTTAAAATAAAGGCCATGTTTCCCGATTTCTGAGGCTTTCTTTTGATTAAAATAAAATGTCATCAATCCTCCGGAACAACATACAAAACACCGGCAACCGGATTTTGCGGCTCGTCATCCGTTTCTTGAATTTTAGCATCCAAAGCAGCCGAGCATTGATTTACACTCTCGCTCACAGCGTCAAGCTGCGACTTATTAACAGCATCAGAATTGACTATCGCATTAGCCACATTTTTAACCCGGAAATGTCCGGCGTTAAATTCACCTTGCATCTGGACGCTGCCGCTTCTAAGAAAGCATTGGGATAATCCGTCCGCAAAATTATTATCTTCTTCATCTGCGCGTTCTGCGACAATATCGATGTTATTTTCTCTATCTTCCTCCCAACAATGTAATCGTTGGAAATTGCCGTTATTATCAAATGGCATATTGTGTTCTTTTCTCCTTTTCAGTTAATTGTTAATAAAAAACGGCAGACCTTACAGCCTGCCGCGTTAAAATTATTCATCTTTCAAAGCATCGGCCAAGGCTTTAGCGCTTATCAATCTTGAGTTAGCGCCTAATCCTCTGGCATTTCCTTTTAAGATGTTTGTTATTACTTGCTGATATACCGGGGATGTGAGAATATCAACGCTTTCTCCGTTACCATCAAGCAACTTTTGAGCAGATTTTTTATAATATCCGGAACTTAAACGACCTAAAATGGCATCTAACAACGCACCTTTAGCAGCTCCGGCGCTTTCATACTGCTCACGCAAGAAAATCCGGCTTGCTTCCGGCGTTGTGAGTTTATTTTCAGAAATGCCGGCTAATTTAATCAAACGATTAAACGCAGTTTCATTCTCAGACAATTTATTCATAAATTTCTTATATGTATTATTGTATTTGTCGTTGCTAATAAACTCTTTTAAGATATTTTGATAATTTTTAACCTCTTTGGATAAATTCTGCTGCGGTTTTGAATTATACAAAATATTTTCTTTCAAACCTGACTTAAAAGCCTTACGCCGCATGATATAGCGGTCAATATCTTGCTCAGTCATAGGACCTTTAGGACGGCCAAAATCAATGTCGGAATATTTAATATTGCTAGGCTTATATTCTCGACCGAGATTATAAAGATAATCCATATCTTTGGCCTGCTTAACAATTGCATCATACGGCTTTATTCCCGCATTTTGCAAAGGCTTTTCCATTGCCTCGCGGACTTTCATTAAAAGATATGTGTCCTCTGTCGGCTCAACTTTTAAGCCTTTTGTTATGAAAGATTTATTGATTTTATCGTTAATGAGCTTTTTAGCTTCATTTATATGAGCCAAACCAAAAGGAACGGATCCTTTCGGAGCGCGTCTTAACCCCTCTTTGATTGCATCGTCATATTCATCTTGCATAAAATCGTTAAAATCACGCGGATTTTTAACAAAACCGGTTTTTTTATTCATGTTTTGATCAACATAATTCCCGTAAATCTTCTTAGCGTCCTCAATAGCCTTTTGCGTGTCTATTTTTTCGCCAAGATGACGTTCAACCTCTTGAGCCGTACTTTGGTTAATATTGTTAGCAACATCAGAAGTATCGCGAATAACAGCTTTTGCAACGTCATCGTCAATTTTTGCACCTCTCCGGACAACTTTAAGCGCGTCCGTGTCATTAACAATATTTTCAAGCCCTGTCTTAAAGGTTTGATATGTTCTTTTCGGAATGCTGCGCAATCCCTCGAAAAGAATGCCACCGCCTAAATTCGTGATAATTTTTCCGATAGTGCTTTCCGGATCAATAGCCCCCTCAGTAAAGCCACCGGCAGCAACCGGAGCGATTGACGATAATTCCGGAGCAAGTAAGGCTTGAGCAACTTTGCTTGTTTTGCTTGCCCCTTTACCTAAAGCGCCTACACCTTTCAAGGCCTTACCGGCACCAACCATAGACCAAGCAGCTCCGGCATCTTCCGTTGCTTTATTTATAGCTCTGTTTAAGCCACCAATACCGACAGAATCCGCTCTTTCTTGCAAAGCCTGTTTGCGTTCTTTAGCCCCATCAACAAGATTATCATAACCGCCGAATGTTGCACCGTTAGCAACTCTTTCCAAACCGGAAATAGTTCCCTCGCCAAAGCCTGAATTAAAATCATCAATGGCCTGCATTAAGCGAAACCAACCTTTTCGATTATAAGCGTCTTTTGCAGCTTGGATTTTCGCTTTCTGCTCATCAGTTAAAACTAATGCAGGGGAATTATCAGAATCTTGCGGCAACGCATTTTTTTGCTGTTTTGCAAATTCTTTCATAGCATCCAAGGACGATCCATTCGTTAAAAGCCAAGCATTAACCTGTTGCGGCGTATATCCTTTTGCTTTTAAGTTTCTTGTCCCTTGCAACAATCTTTCATTAGATAAATTTTCCATTATATATCATCTCCAAAAGCATCGTTATTGGTTGGAATTTTTCCGCTGTAAGCGTTAGAAACCTTAGAACGCTTTAATATTTCATCTTCTGCATTTTTAATAATACGCTCCCAAGCGCCCTCAATTTGAGCCGGTGTAAATTGCGTTATATCGCCGGCGACAACACTTTTAAGGAATTTAATATCATTATCACTCTTAGGACCGGATAATTTTTCAGCCTGATCCAAAGTTTGAGAAGCTGCACCGGATTGCAACCATTGACGCGCCTTTTGTGCATCTTCATCTAATAGCTCTGTCGGCATACGACGATCAACAAAACCGGCCAAAACATTTTTATTAGCACCGACTTTGGCTTTTCCTAACATTTCCTTTGTTTGAGCATAGGTATTTTTAAGATTTTCAAGGTTAATTTGAGCATCTCGCAAAGCAAGCTCATTTTCTGCATAATCTTCCCCGAATTTCTCGCTAATCTTATCAGTTCCTTTTTTACCCAATTCAGGAACAATTTGCCCAAACGCAGGATTTTGCCCGGCAAAGACTAAGGCTTGGGCTTGTTCTCTCGGAACACCGTTAGCAACCAAATATTCAATATTCTGCTGCGCTGCTGTCCCTGCTTTACCCTCTAATGAATGCTTAAGTTGAGCTAATTTCAAAGAATTGGCCAATTGTCTGTCTTGAGCTTCTAAAGCCCATTGATGATTTCTTTCTGCATCAGAAAGCGACCATTCGCGCTGCTGATTTAATTGATCCATCTTTAATTTATTGGCCATTGCTCCGGTTGGATCATAAGCCGAATAAGCGGCGTTAATATCATCAGGATTCCCGGATTGCAAAGCATTAACTAAGGCTTGTTTTTTAACATTGTCCTGATAATCGTTAATGCCTTGGCCGATATTATTCATCAATTCAGACCAATTAACTCTTTGTTTGGCCGGCGGCGTGTACATTCCTGCCGTTTTGATAATCTCATTTGAACGATTAAAATTTCTCATTTTATTTAAAACTCCTAAAAAAGCCGCAAAACACGAGGTTTCACGGCTTTACCATACTTAACTTTATTGATTAAGAATAATATCCGCCAACACCGCCGATAATACCTCCGGCAACGGCTCCCCAAGGACCGAAAGAAGATCCGGCCATTGCTCCGGAAGTTGCTCCGTTCAAAGCTCCGCTAAGTCCGCCTTTTTGCTTCTTTTGCGATTGTGCTTGATTGAAAATAGAACTAACAAGGTTTGCTTGCTCCATTTTCTTATCATAACCGCTCATGCTGTTAGCAAGCAAATTCCAGATGTTTCCAATATATCCGGTTTGTGCGCTGTTTGCAAAACTAGCAGTGTTTAAGCTGTCATTGAGCGATTGCGTAAAGGCATTTTGACCATTCAAAACAGAATTATAAGCCGCCTGATTGGTTGCATCGTTCTGATTTGTTTGTAAATCATTCATTGCGCGTTGATAGGCTTCACTTCCAACGGTTAAGCCTTGGTTAATCAAGCGATTATGTAAATCATTTTTCTGCTGCTCATAAATTGGCTGCGTTTTATCAAGATATGCTTGAAAAGTTGCGGCTTCTGCTCTTTGGCGAGCATCATCCGAACCGTCAACGTTCCAAACCCAATCCCCAAGATTGGAATTGCCGCTCATTTCGTTAGCTTTTGTTTCAAAATTCTTCAAAACATTGTCATAATTCTTAGTGTCGACACTATTAACGGCAGAAAGCGCCATCAATAAGCCGGGGTTAATTTTTGCCATAATTTTCCTCACTTTCCTTAAATAATGCCGCTGCCGCTCTCAAAGCGTAAGCCGGTATCATACCAAGATATTGAATTTCCTCTTGTCTTTGTCTTAAAGACAATACTTGCCTTAAAGCCGGTTGCTGATATAGCAACCCATTGGCTCCGGGGCGTTCCTCTTAAACAAGCCCATTTTGTCCCAGACGGATGAGCTAGCGAACTCCATTTTGCGACATTCCATAATGTTCTATCTGCTTTATCGGCAATATCATAAGAATATTCGAGATTTCTATCGTTATAATCCATATTCAAATAAACGGTTAAGCCGTAAGCCGTGAAAGAAGATGTTCTTGGATTGATCATCTGAATTCGCTTCAAATTCGGAGTTCCCAAATTTGTATAAGCCTGCTCAATATGGCCAACAATCGGTATTGTTTGATCAGAATATCCGTCATCATAGCGATAAACGCCATTCCGCCCGCCAAAATAAATATAATCATTGTGTAAAGACCAACACCGGGAATCTATCCCGGTAAATCTGCACCAAGCACCTGTATTCAAATTAACAACGTGTTGCTCATACGACACATTGTAAGGAACATTAAATATCGCATAGCCACCGCGGCCATAGATTATCCCTTGCCATCCATCTTTTTGTTTACCGTATTTTGTTCGATCGAGTACTAAATTTCTGATTTTGTCGCTAAATGCTGCCTGACTGGCGTTTGCTTGCCCTAAAGGTAATGTTCGAGATAATGGCAAGTAACCGTCAACGGTAATAATGATTATATCGCCCTGATAAGGCACAACGCAATTATAACCAATTGGCTTACTGATTTTATATGATCCTCTTAATGACCAATTGCTTGCGCTGTCCGGATCATAACCGGAATAAACTAATGCTTCTCCCTCAGATGTTAAGAAAACGGTTAAATCGTCAATTCCTTGCCCGCCGTCTTGCGTCCAATTGGCAATAGCAACCAAATGACCACCAAACCGCGCCACTTGAGAAAGATCAAATGCTTTTAATGTACCGGAAATATCGCCGGCATTTGATGAATACCAAACTTTTAATGTTCCGGCTTCAATAAACCAAACGCGAGATTTTGAAACACCGCCATTGATAATTTTTGCAGCGGTTAGATTTGTGCCTGAAAACCCCCAATCTTCCAAAACTGGATTATAAACGCCCAAATAAAAAACCTTTGGAGCTTCATGCCCATTCATGAAGAATAATCTGTCTTTATATTGAAATGTTTGACACCGTGAATCCGTAAATGTCACATTATCAAACTTTTCAGGCTCATGACCGGAAACGTTATAACAATAATCCCCGGCGACAGCTAATAAATAATTCCTGTCCTCGCTTTTATATTCGACCAATGTATTAACTTCTTCGTTTAATTCCGCCCATAAAGTATAACCGGCCCTAAGCGTGACTTTGGTATCTCCGGGATAGTAATTATCCATAATAATAGCTTCATCCGGCGACATAGCATCTAAACTATCTCTAGCATTTAGGCCGCCCATTGGCGCCGGAATGCTAATATTCATCGATTTATTCGCACGATTGACATTCCGTTGCTGCATTTATAAATACTCCGCCTAAATCATTGCCATCAAATATATTTCCGGCTAAGTTAATGTCTTGAGAAGCTCTTTCGGATCCAAAAGTCCGACTTAAAGCCCTCTCATAAGTGTTAAATTCTTCTTGGTAATCCATACCGTTACGGCGTAACCACCGCCAATAAATTCCCTTTTTAACAAGTCTGTAATCAAAAATAGGAATATCCGTGTTTTTCGTAAAAGCTGATTTTTCTTGATAACCGCTCGTTGGATCATAAACAATCGCATTTGAGCGGTACATAAATACAATCTTATAATCGCCTGGCGCCGACAAAAAGCGAATTAAACCGTTTTGAAATAAGAATTTTATATCTAAAGACGGACAATTAAAGACTTTTTCTTTCAAATATTGTTCCGGCGTTATTGAGCCGATAACTTTATCTTGCGTATCAACAATATAAATTGTTTCGTTCATCAAGCAATAAAAGTCATCGCAAAAATCCCTTATATTATAATCTTTTTGGTGGCAATTAGTTAATAAACGACCTTGTCTTATACTATCGCGCCAATCTCCATATTCTAAAAGTTCATCCAAAGTTTCGGTTGCGATGCTCTTAAAAATATTTTCATGTTCTGATTGTCCGGAAAACAAATCTTTCGGGCGAGCGACCGCAGCCATATCCGCCACTTCCTGACAAATTTCAAGAATATTCTTCATTTAAAACCTCATAAAAAAACAAGTGAGCCTCCCCACTCCCAAAAGAGGCCCATAATAAAAAACTTAGTTAGTTTTTATTTTTTGATGTTTTAGCCTTTTCATTTTCAGCAACTAAGGCTTCAAATTCGGCTTTCCCTTTTGCTAATTCTGAGCTTAAAGCCTCAATTTTAGCAGATTTTTCGGCCAATTCGGCTGTCAATTTAGCAATTTCTTCCGTTGCTTTTTCAATTTCGGCCTTATATTCAGCTTCTTTCTTTTCAAAATCAGCAATAGCACCGTTATCCTTATTTATTTCTAAGAATTTAACAGCAAGTTTCTTTTCACGAGATAGCTTTAATTCAATAGCCCGATCATCTTCCAACCTTGCTAAGGCTTCAACCGTGAAAATACCGCGATATTTTAATTTTTCAATTTCGGCAGATGTCAAAAACGCAAATTGTGATAATTCGTGTCCGTCTGTCACTTGTTTTCTGCCTAATTGATAGCGAGCATATTCAATAGGAAATCTTTTTATCTTTTCTTCTGTTGCCGGCTGATCAAAAATATCAGTAGTATTATCAGCAAAACGGATTTCAACATAAGTAACGGTTTTAATAACTGGCATACCAGATTCATCGACTTCATCCGTTTTGACGGCCTTATCATAAAAGCGAGCAAAACAACCATCATTCGGATTTTCTTGTTTAATCATTTTTTGAAATGTTGAAAAATCAATATCTTCCATATTTTATAATCCTTATAAAAAAATACAGAGGGGAAAATCCCCCCTGTATTTGTTAATTTTAGTTAGAACCAGATCCGGAAGCGGATGCAGCATCAATCAAGACACCTTGCAATTCTGCATTGCTCATTGTCATATTGCCGGCCCAACCAACAATCTGATATAAAGCATCTTGATTTACAGCCAAACGATCGCCGCCGATAACTTCCATATTTCTATCTTTGTGAGGACGCAGATAGAGATATTTTGTATTCAAGAAATACATATGTTTATCCGGACAATGTCCACCCTCAAAAATAACCTGAGCAGATTTGAATTTTAAGTTTTCAAAACCGGCTTCGGCTAATTTTGCGTCTGTGAAACGTTGGAACTGAGTTAATGAGTTGTCAAACAAAGAATACATATCATTGCTTGCAACAATAACATCCGGATGTTCGCCATTTCGGCATAATTGCAACCACATATCATTCATTGCTTTACCGATTGTTTGAACGGTTAAAGCAGATGCAGCAGTTGTTGATTTATTCTGCCAAAATTCATTTCCGCTAGTTGCGCGGTTAATACCGCCAACAGTTCCGGAAGTCGGATCATCGGCGACCAAATATTTCAAACCGCCAATTTCCTTACCGCTTGTGCCTGTACCATCGCTATATAAACCAGCAGCGAGTTTATTTTTCATTGTTTTGAAAGCGTTTTCGACGCGCTTATCAAACAAATTCATAATACGTTCGCCACCGGAGTTTTTCAATAAATCCTCTCCGGAAATAGCAACAGGAACAGCGCATAATTTCAATGCATATTCGGCAGCCGTAAAGAGTTGTTTTGGGCTGTAAGTAATGGAATCGTAACCAGAATACCATTTTAAATCGCCCTCATCATACTCTAATTCTTCTAAAATTTTAGAACCACCGTCAATCGTTTTAAGATTTCCATGGCTTTTCATAAATGTTAACAACGCGTTGTTTTCAGAAACGTTATCGGCCAAGTGTTTGGTACGATTTTTCAGCGTTGTTGTTAAAATATCATTATAATCGCTATTTGGCATTATAATTTACTCCTTAAAGTTATTCTTTCAACAAATTACGTTTAGCAAACTCCCGCTCTAAGATTTCACGAGTTGACAAACCGCTATAATCAGGAACGGCTTTGCTCTTTGGATCAAAACCGGCTGCGGCAGCTTTATCTGCCTCAATGGTTTTGTTTTTAACTTCTGTCTCAATTAACTTTGTACGGACTTCCGGATTTAACCAGATAGCCTGATCATAGGCCTCTTTTACATTTTTAGCCGATCCGGAATTGAGCAACTGGCCCATAATTCCTTTTACAGCTTCAAAATGCGGATGTACGGAATTGCCTTGATCATCTTTTTCATTAACAAAATCTTGAATGGCTTGCATTGCAGCATTTTGCTGCTGATTGGCCAAATATTGAGCTAATGTGTTAGTCCGTTCTTCCATTAAAGCCAATTTCTGAGAAACTGGATCTGAGGCAGAATTTTCTGTTTGTGGATCAGCACCAAAATTGACATTATAGCTTTTTGCCAAACTCTTAATGATTGTTGTTGGATCGTTATTCAGCATATCATAAAATTTAGCTAAATCCCCAATCCAAGCCTGCGGATTATTATACCCGGAACGGCTTAACGACTCTTTTCTCGAGTTATAAGCATCATCAATCCATTTTTGCTGACTTTTGTATTTGCTGAATCCTTGCTCGGTTTCTTTTTCCCTTTGATGCAGATATTTCCGCATTTCGGGCGGTAAAGTCTTAAAAGTTTCAGCATATTCTTTTGCATAACTTGCAGGAGCGGTCAAATATTCATCAACGGTTGAGCCGTTTTCGTTAATTTGTTCTCCATTATTTCCGGACGTTTGATTTCCCTCATTGGGCGGTGTCATCTGTCCGTTTTGTTCGTTTTCATTCATTCCATATCATCCTTTTGTAATTATTTAAAAATTCAGCCCAAAGGCTATCCCTTTGAGCTTTTTCTTTCCGAGCATTGACATTTTGTCGGTATCTCTCGGAATAATCCTGAGCTAAAGCGCAACCGCTTCGGCTCAGAAACTTGTCAATATCTGCCGTACATTCAGCAATTGAACCATCCGGCAGTTCAAATTCTTTAAACATCTTCATTTTCCCATTTAGACGGTTTTGGAAACATTATGGCCAAGGCATTCATTGTTTCGCGCATACTCATATCAGAAGAAGAAAAGCACTTTGTCGGGCTTTTATCCTGAAAATCTTTGCTTTTGCAGTCCGGAACCCTGACGCCCTCACAAAATAGATTGCCGTATAAGCATCTTGGCGAATAAGGCTCAAAAAAGTAATTTTCGAGCTTATTATATAATTCGCCTTTAATGCGTATCGGACAATGAACGCCATAATGCTTTATTGGCTTGTCAATACTGGCAAGAAAATTCCGGGTATTGACTATAATCTTTTGATAATCGTTAATCGGTGTCGCCGGCATATCTCCGCGATGATAATACGGATAATCTTTGGCCGTAAAATCATCGAGCATAAAGAAATCGTCATTCATAAGCAGAAATTCGTCACTAATTCCGGCATCAATAGCGGCTTTAGTTTTCATAAATGCGTTTGTGTACCATTTATATTTATCTTCTACCCATAAATATTCGACATTCTTTAAGAAAGCCGGCTTATTGCCAACAATCCAAACTCTATCGACATCCTTACAATGCTTTTCGAGCGACCGCAAAGAAAAGCGCAGCTCATCATTATTGAGCCGCGAACCGCCGCCAATATAGTATAAAACGTCCATAATGTTTCCTTATTTAGTTAAATGGTGGAACATAACCGGTTGTTATGTTTGCATCTGCCTTTTTATCAGCAAGAAGATTTTGTTCGTGCTTCAAAGCAACTTGCGCATTGATTTCCTCTTGGGTAAGCGCAACCTTATTTTGCTCGGCCTGTTCTTTGATATTGATTTCGCGAGCTTTCAAAGCGTTTTGCTCTTTCTTTATCTCAAAGTCTTGAGCGTTTTTCTGCGCATCTTGCTGTAACTTAAGCATATTCGGATCAGGCTGCTGAGGTTTAGGCGCAGCAATTTGATTTTGCAGATTTTGAAACGTGCTATCAATAACGCCATCAAATTGACGTGCAGACGGTAAACCGGAAACAACGGCAGCAACCATTTGTTTATATAAAGGCAATAAAGCCGGTTGCGCTTGAATAACCGGAACAGCCTTATCCATAAACTCGCCTATCAATTTAACGGTTTCAATGTTTCTTTCATTTTCGGCAAGCTGATTAAAGGCCGTATCTGTTTCAATACCAAGCGTTAAATCTCTTAATTTATCATGTTTTAAGAGAGTTATTGCTTGCGTAAAAGTGGTTGCATCAATTTCCATATTTGCAGCAATACTTTTCCAAGTTTGCTCGGAGAAATGCTCGCAAATAATTTCAGCTTTAATTCTAAGCAAATCAGTAATAAAGCGCTGCATATCGTTTTGCCGGTCCTGATTACGCAAAGATCCAAAGTTAGTCTTTTTCGTGACGGCTGTCGCGGTTTCGTTCGGATCAGAATTGCCACGCATAATGTCGGAAATGCCGGTAATCTCAAATAATTGATTTTTCAGTTCCTCTTTGCGTTGGCTCAATATTTTTAAGGCTTCAAGATATTGATCAATCGGCATAAAATCTAAAATGCCTCTAATTCCGCCGGCATCTTTGAGCTTTTGAAAATCGCTGACGGCAATCAAAGAAACATCTTTATTCAAGATATTATAAAGCTCAGGAAATGACTTATCATAAGCACCGCTTACCTTTAAGGCTTTCATAACGAGCTTCATTCTATCCGTAACACCGTCAAATTCGTCCAAAATACTTTTGATTTCAGTATAATCGGGAACCGGAATAAGACTATTGCTTGTCAAAGTCGCAAAAATAGGCTTAGGAATTGGGAAAAATCCCTCAACACCAAGAGGATCTTCATCAATCCTTAAAAAATCTCTTGGCGCTTCTTTTGATAACCAATAAATGACCTTTTCTTGCTTATCCCAAATTTTATAAACGCTTATCGGCTTATTTTTATAGTCGATTTCATTATCAGCAACAATTAAATCCCTTACATTTTCACCAAATGATTGAATAGCCTCTTTCTTTGTCATACACATCCGGCGAGCTATCCAGGAAGCATTTTCCCAAATACCGACTTTGTCATTATCAGCTATAAAATCAAGAGGATCGATATAGCTTGTAACGACTTTTTCATCGGTTTTAATTCTTGCTTTAATAGTAATGCTCGGATCATTCGGATCGATTGTTTCTATTTCTCCGAATGTCGGCTCGTATTTTTCTTCCAAAATTCCGCATCCGGAAATTAAAAAGTCATTTCGAGCGTATTTAATGGCGCTATCAAAGTCAAAACGCTTCAAATCCCATTGTAAGGCCTTGCCTAATAAACGAGCAGCCAAAGAACTGACCGGATTTGTTGATTTATCAGCTAATTCAACATAAGGCCGCGGCTGTTTGAAATACAAAAACGGCTTCAATGTTTCAATATGGCTCCAGAAAATATTATGCCGGGTAAATCTGCTGTCATCATTGCGATAATATTCACGGATTTTCTTAATTAAATCATAATAAGGCTGATAATCTCTTTCGGCCTTAGTTATTTTTTCAATCCACTTGGACACTTCCTCCGATCTGTCAATCGGCTGTTTATCTTCTAATATTTCATTATTCATCAGTAAATACTCCTAAAAGAGAACGTTCTCTAACAATAACGACTTCCGGATCATAACTCGGCAGCTCGTCGAAAACGTGAAACAAAACTTTATCGCCAACTTTCACGCTCCGGACATCCGGACCGACACTTTCAACGACACCGATTGTTTTTTCATCTTCATGGTTATCGGTTAAAATAATTCCGCCCTCTGTATGCTCTTTTTGCTTTTCCAAGCGGATAAAAACACGATCCATAATCGCGTTAATGTGTTTTACCATCCAATATCTCTCCTATTGCTTTGGTTAAATAAACTTTCAATTGTGACTTGGCCATTTCCATACATCGACGGAGTACCGACATCAAAAACAGGCTCGGCAAATGTTAAAACAAAGGCATCGCCTTTATCCGGACTTCTTCCAATTCTTTCGCGAACATTTTCTTTTTCTTCCAATTTCAAACGGCCGCGATGATCATAACCCTTTTCAACTGCGCATAAATCGCCGGATAATTCGTCATCATCGGGAATTTGAACCGGTAATTCTTGCCTTAACCATTCGTTAGCCTCGCCCCACATTTCAGCTCTTTTATTGGCATATCTATCCTCAAGCATAGCTTTTCCGCCAAAGTTAATGCCTCTGATAATTTCGCCAAAACCTCGATCGCGTAAAATATCATAAACACCGGCACCCTGACCGCCGACATCAAGAAATATCCTATGCGGACGATCTTCTTTAATAATCCCGGTCAAAATATTGGCCACTTGAACATTATCAAGAAAGCTATGCGCTTCCAATTTGTAACACCAACGGCCTTTTCGCCAACAAATAGCCGTTTTATCTTTACCATATCGAGCAATATCAACGCCGATAACTAATGGACTGCTTGAATTATCCATCTTGGGGACCATCGCAGCCTTGACATCTTTAGAACTTATGAGTTTTCGCTCGCCCTGAACTCTCGGCTCCCCTAACCAAACGTGCAAATAATCATCATAATTCTGCTCTTTGCACTTGGCCGCTTGAGTTTTTAACTCCTCCGGACAAAACGGATTATCATAATAATTTACCTTAACAACCAACGTCCGGTTGTCCGGAGCGGCCCCCAAACTTTTCCAAATAGGATCGTTTTCTTCCTCTCTGTTCATGGAAATCCAAATTTCAGATCCATCTTTACGAATTGTCGGATCTAAAATTTCCCATGACTTCCGGGAAATGGTTTGAGCTTCCTCAATCCATGCAATATCAACACCCTCAAGAGATTTTATCTTTTGAGGATCTTGATCGCGCAAACCTTTGAAAATAAACTTCGTTCCGGTTGCAATATTTTCTATTCTGTCGCTGTATATCTTATAATCTTCAAATTGATTGTAAGAAATACGGTCACAAAGCAGCTTATAAACGGAATCCGTCAGCGATTCCTGAATTTCACGAACACAAGCAATAAATAACTTTTCTGTCCGACCTTTTAACAATAAACAATCGGCAAAAGCGAAAGATTTACCCCCACCGCGACCGCCATAAAATAATTTATAGCGTTTCTTCTCCATCAGCAGCGGCCGGAATATCGTTGCTATTTGTATCTCCACTCGTTCCATCGACAAATTTAACCAATGCTTGTTTTAGTGTTAATGTTCCATCGTTGTGTTCTTGCCAAGTCTTTGAAAAGCTGTTTTTCAGAATAAAATCGGCCTTATTACCGGGGACACCCTCAGCACATTGCCGAACCCAATATTCTTCCACCGCATTTTCAAAACTCTCAACAATGTATTTGAAGCCTTTTTTCTTGCCATAATTGTAAAATGTCGTTTTAGATATGCCGGCAAAATTACAAAAGGCCTCCAAAGTAACCGGATTGGGAATATTCGCTTTAAGAATTCCGGTTTTTGTAATCTTTTCGATAACGCGCTTTTCAGACCAAACAAGAAATTCTTCAATTTTAGCAAGCATTTCGGCCGGTTTTTCAAATTTAACCGGACGACCGCCTAAAAAACCGTATTTTCTGCGAACTTCTGCCAAAGTATCATCTTCTTTGACCTCAATTTCCTTTTTTTTCTTACTTTTTGCCATTTAAACCCCTTTTAATGGCGCAAGGTTAATCGCTCGCAAGCCCTTATTTTCCTTGAACTTGCGGCAATATTTCAAAATCTCGCGCATATTTTCGAGTAAAAAAACCTTGTAAAATCAATATATTTACATAAAAAGAACCGGCAGCTATACTGGCCACCGGCACTAAAATCAGAAATATATGTCTCATTCTCATAATCCGAAAAGCAGCTTTCAAACTTACTCCCCGTATTATACCAATTTTTATAACAAAAAAATGCAATTATGTAAAATGCTAAAGTGTAAAATGATGTAAAATATTTCCGTCTAAAATATCATTTAGACAAAACAGAATTATTTTGATAAAGTGTCTCATATATTCTAAGCAAGGCTTTATTCATATATAGATTAAGCATCTGCCGAGTAAAGTTCAAATTATATTCCAAAATCTTCCAAGGAATTGGCCGAGATTTTAACCGGGCATATAAAAGCTCTTTTTCAAATTTATTAAGAAGCGGCAACCAATTATCAACGACAAACCAACAATCGGTTATGTCATCCGGCGTTACGACTTCCCATTGAAGATCATCCGGAGAAACATTGTCATTATATTTCTGCATCATGCTCCAAATTCCATTTTGAGCCAACCCAGGACGCTTGGGGGCGGGGATTGCTCGCATTGTTGCAATAAAACGAGCATATTCATTTCTTACATCGTCAATAGATTTGATTTTACGCAATGTCATGCCCTCCGTTTTTTAATTGTTGGTATTCCTGCGGGGTAATGCCAAGCAAAACGCTGACTTTACCTTGTCGCTCGGCAAATTTATAAATCTGCCGGCAAATCCACCGCTTTTCTATTGAATTTCCTAATTTGTTGGCAATAAGCCAATTTTCAACGCCTTTAATCAAAAACCGATCAGCCCGGCGATATGAATTAAAAAATTCATCTTCCAAATCAATCTTGAAATCTTTTGTGATCAAAACTTCATTCTCTGTCGGTGTATGCGGTGCAGATAAAAGATTGAAGTTCTTAGCCGCAGAATTCGCCGCATTTGCTTTCCTTGCCGATTCCGGCCGCAGGCCGTCAACTGCATTACTGCCCGCGATAGCGGGATTATTGTCCGTCTGCCCCACTGCCGCAGATCCATCCTCCCGACTGCCGTTCCTCCGTTCCTCCTTACTGCCGCCGATTGCAGGGACGGCTGCAATCGGCACTGCCTTACTGCAAGACAAACCGCTTGTCTGGTTATTGCTTTTATCCACAGATGAGGATTTGTGCAAAACTTGTTTTTCTCCCACACCCTCTTTTCCTGTATCCAATAATTCCTTACTTGATGAATTTAAATAATAATTATTATATACGCGCGAGCAGAAATCTCCGCTATCGCTTTCCGGATAAGGTTTTGAGGTCGATTTTGTAACGCTTTTTTCACTTTTCCCGCAGAAATCTCCGCTATCCTTTACCGAGCAAGGATTTGAAGCTGATTTTGTAACGCTTTTTTCATTACTCTCCGCAGAAATCTCCGCAATCTCTTGCCCGCTAAGGCGTGAACACTGTTTTTGTAACGCTTTTAAATTTTTCTTTTTTTCGCGATGTTTTTGAACTCGCTTTTTATCTTTTTTCCGGCGGTGGGTAATTTGAGCTTTTCGCTTGGCTAATTCGGCAGCACGAGCGCTCTTTGAATTATCGCTTGTTTCGTTTATTGTTTCAGGAATTGCAGCCGGGCAATCATTTATTTCAGAATTTGCCGGCATTGTCCGGCCAAAATAATCGGAATTAGCAGTTCTCATCTGCTTAACCACGGAACGGAAAACGGCTCTTGCGTCAGGCGATAAGCCGGACACATCAAAGCCGTTATCGGTGCGGTGGACGTCCCAATAATGGACATAGGCACGAATAGCCCGAAAGACCTCAACAAAGACCTCCGGAGGATAATCTTCCAATGTGTCGTAAATCACATCGGGCGTTAAAATCAATTTTCTGTAAAATTCCGCCATAGCCCCATTCTTATGTGAAATTTTGTTAATAATAGTCTTTACAAACCCTTGAGGTGGTATAAGCAAAACGCCGATAACACCTCAAGGAACAATAATCAAACGGATTTAGTCATCCTCATCTTCTGAATCGTCGACTTCCTCAAATTCGGCATCCGTAACATCGCTATGATGAGCAGGCAATAAAGCGACAGGATCAGAAACACCTTTTCCGTCTGCTTCTTGATATTCATCATTGCAATTTTCAAACATTTCGCGTTGATCCGGATCTGCTTTGAGCTTATCCTCCCCACCGCTGAATTCATCATCTCCGTTAGTAACAATTAAAATCGGCCGACCTTGAACTGAAATCAATTCATCAGCGGAAGCCGTATTTGCTTTAATTTCAGCTTTTAGGCCGTTGTTAATGGTAATCTTACCTAGTTCGGCTTGGACAACTCTGCGTCCACCGGAAGCGACAATATTAACAGCCTTATGGACCAATTTTTTAGCAGCAGATCTCGCTTGCTCGATTTGCTCTGTTTGCTCGGCCTCGCTCATTTCTTGGTAAGTCTTTGGAAATTGCCGCAATCTATCAATTAAGAAAGCAGCAATATCGCCGGTTAACGTTTCCTTGGCTAAATTAGCCCCATAATCATTATTGCTCATTTTTTCTCCTTTACGTTGGTTGTTAATAAAAAATTATTTAGGCAAAGAGAATTCTTCATTCTCTGCTTTAACTCGGCGATATTCGCCGTCAATTTTCACAAATGGCCGCTGCTCGTTAATATCCATTTTAGCATCGACCGCCTTTGTAAATTTATCATCCGGATTTTCGATAAAAGCCCACTTGAACAATAAACAAACGACCTTTGCGGACGGATTATTGAACCGGTAGGCTAAAATAACTTGAGTAATATAAAAATCAGCAAGTTCTTCCATCGTATGTATATATCCGGAGGCCTGCAAAAACTCGTTAGCCTCAAGATCTGCTTTCTTTCTTTCATCTCTCAGCGTTAAATCTGGGAGTTTTTCCCGAGACCATTTAACAATTTTCCCCTCTGTCCATTTCATTTTTTAACTCTCCTTAGTGTAAAATCCCTAATTCTAACCGGCGGGCATAATATCGAACCGTTGACGCTTGGATATTAAGTTTTTTAGCAATTTCAAAAGTCCGCATTCCGGAATTGATAAGATTTTCAATATCAGAATATCTATCAGAACGAACAGCCCTGTGTTTTTTATTTTTAATTCTGTATTCTTTGACTTCTGTTTGTATTGCCCCCAATAAAATATTTGATTTTCTTAATTCAGGACTATCGCTGGCCTTTATAAAGTGACTAATTGCCGGGGCGTATTTTTTCTTAGTTAAAAATAAATTATCGATTGCGCAATTTTGAGAATTACCATCTATAAAACAAAGCATTTCCCCTTTTTTTAATGGCTCATTATGCTTTTCCCATTCGACATGATGTTTCATGCGCCATTTGTTAGGCTCTGAAACCTTAACATACATATATCCATCGGAACATAAACGCTCACTTCCTACCGGTCTATGATTGCACGGCGTGTTTCCTTTTTTAAACATTGTCGCCTTACATTTTTGATAAACGTCATCCGGCATTTTCTTTCCTTTATTATCGGGAATATGTCCTTTTTCAAAACAGCCGGTAAATCCATTATGCCAACCCTTTCTTTGGCACAAATGGCGCAAACAATCGACAGTATAATCCGTCTTAAATGTTTTATTAAAATTTTCAGTAAGCAGCTTATGCGGACAGCCCTTAACATGGCTTTTAATCCATTTCAGCATTTCCGGAGAATAAAAAAGTGCGTGTCCTTTAGGCATTGCTCGAACTCTTATAAAAATTTTTGTCTCTGATTACGCGAGGTTTATTTAAATCTTCAATAGGAACAATTATTTCTGAACTTGCCCGGGTTGGAATAGATTGCAGTTTCATTTGCTCGGCTTTCATCTGTAAAGCATAATTTTGGATAATTGCGGAGGCCACATTTCCCATTGTTGAAGCTCTGTTAATTTCATCTTTTAACTCGTCACCCTTTAGATCATTTTTACTTAAACGGTCCAAGGCTCCAAAAAGATAATTATTTAAATCTTTGAGATCAGACATACATTTCCCTTTCAGTTTTTAATAAAAATAAATTCCTCGGTCTCTTGTATATTGTTCCTTGCAGGCATTATCCCAAACAAGCCATTCATCAAAATATTCAAGCAACCGACCTTTAGCCCTGCGAGCTGAAGCAATACTCTCCGTTACATAAGGGACAGAACAATGATGTTCTTTTGCAAATGCCGACAATGTCGGCCAAACTTCCAAACGTTCAATATCGATAATACCGGAACGGTGCATCAACTGTTCAGGATTACTTGACAATTCCCTCATTTTTAATTTTTGAGCTTTTATGATTTTTCTTTCACGATCCAAAGCAGCTATACTCTTAAATATTTTATTGAATTTCTTCATGGTTATTCCCCAAAAAGAAGCCAATAAACGACATAGCAAGTAATTCCCGCAGCTATAAAAGTTCCGTCAATCACGCTCCTGCCTCCGGTTGGTATGTTTCAAAGAAATCATTTGCCGTAACGGCGCCTTTTGTAAATTCTGTTATTTTCTGCATATTCTCTTTTGTTGGAATTCGCGTTTCATTAACATAACGAGATATTGCGGTTTGGCTGACGTTTAGGGCATTTCCTAAGTCGACGAGCTTAATTTCATTTTGTTCAACGTAAGTTTTTAATTTCATGGATTACCTCTCTTTTTTCTTTTTATTACCAAAATGGTTATAAGAAGTCAATAGAAAAATAACCATATTGGTTATTTACTAAATAACCATTTTGGTATATATTGATAAAAAAGGAGGCTTCATGAGCAATAAAATTAAAGAAGTAAGACTAGAAAAAGGTTTGACTTTACAAGGACTTGCGGAGCGTGTTGGTACATCCGCACCGCAAATTGATCGCCTAGAAAGAGGGCTTAGAAGATTAACTATTGATTGGCTGAATAGAATAGCTAAATCATTAGATGTTACCCCCGGAGCTTTGCTCAATAGTCAATTTATAGAAAAAGAAATTGAGGTTGTGTATAAAATGGGATATGTCCAAGCAGGGAAATTTAATGAAGCGTGTCAATTACCGGAGGCAGAATGGGAAGCAATCCCTTATCCTGTCAATGATAATTACAAAAAATGTCATTTATTCGCTCTTGGCGTTCTCGGCGACAGTATGAATTTAATCTTTCCGCCGGAAAAAACGACTTTAATTTGTTGCCCTTATGCTGAATGGTTGGAAGCTAATTCCGATCAGGACATCGAGGGAAAGTATATAATTGCGTATCGTAAAAATGCAGATGGCTTATGCGAGGCCACTGTTAAGAAATACACCAAAATAGATGAAAATACGATAATTCTTGTCGCAGAATCCTCCAATCCGGAAATCAAGCCTATTGTTATACATCCGGATAATAATGAATATGACATCGCCGCCGTTGTTATTGGCGATATGCGCACATACTGAAAGGATATAACATGAAAAAATATATACTCTTTACAAGTCTTATGCTTTGCGGCTGCGCTATGAATTCATTTTTATATAATGATGAAAACGGCAATCCTGTTTATAAAGCGAATTGCAGCGGCGCTTTTTTAAGTTTTGCCGAATGCTTAGAAGCAATGGGAAAAACTTGCCCCACCGGCTTTAATGTCTTAATGTCATCCGAGCAGCAAGTCGGAACTTTCTCGGATTACAATTTAACCGGAGGGACATCCGGAACCGCAAGCGGCACCGTGTACGGATCCGGAAACATAAACGGATCATTTAATAATTATGGCAATTACGGAACATTAAACGGAAATTCAAGTTTTAATGCTTACGGTAATTCACAGTTTAATTCGCATTCAAATTATAACATGGGCGGTTATACAATGGCCAATGTCAATCGATATGTCGTTTATTCATGTAAAATAATTGATCCAAAAAAATAATTTATTCACACAGTTTCACATAGTTTAACATTTATCCACCGCCTCAAAGGCGGTGTTTTTTTACGTTTTTCATTTTATCTAAATAAAAAATAACCATTTTGGTAATTTTTTTATTGACTTCTTATAACCATTTTGGTAATAGGTAAATTATAAAATAACCATTTTGGTAATAAGGGGATGAAAAATGAAAGAACACGATATTTTTAATTCACACGAACAAATTTCAAAAATTGACGCTTGGATCGCTAAGGCTGACAGAATTACAGAGTTTGTCGGAACAATGCTCATTACGTCAATGACTATTCTTTTAATCTGGCAATATCTTATTCGCTAGGATTGCCATGCAAACAGGTTTATTTGTATATGCAGACAAGACAGTTTCACGCTGTTTTAATTCCCGCAAACCACTAAAAGGAATTTACTGCCGGATAAGTGAAACACGATCCGTTATTATCCGGCCGATAGAAACTCCGAGAAAATTAAAATGGGAAGAAGCTCAAGCCTTTTGTTCACTATTGGACTGTAAAGCTCCAAGCCGACAAGAATTATACGGAATATGGATGAATAAAAAAACAATCAATAAACAATTATTTATCGCCGGACTTCCGGAAATCAAAGACGAATTTTATTGGGCTGCTGATAAAAACCGCGACAATTTAGCTTTCGGGCTGAATATGTTCGATGGCAGCGGCTTTGAGATCAACGCTAGGGGACGTTGTCTCATTCTTCCGATAATTCCCCTTTTAATCCTACCACATAACAAAGAGAGGTAACAAATGGACACAACTTCAAAAGCACTCGAAAATCTTGCGTTTATCAGAATGATCTTAGAACAAAGCAAAATGAACCCCAATTTCGAGCAAATCGACCTCATTTATAAAAAGACTGAAATTTCAAACGATAATCAACAATAGGAGAAAAAATGCCAAACACATGGAATAAATATCCGGACATTAAACCGGCAGAAAGCGCCAAATTTTCAGAATTTCTGGTTGCTTATCCAAACCCTCGTCTTTATTCGGGCAAATACCCGGAATTAAACAGAGATATTCCCAAATATATCTTTGATCTCGATGTATGGATGGGGGATAGATTTGCGATGCGCGATGAAAAAGTATGTCTATGGACGGCATTTTCTCGACCGGAGGAATAATTGAAATGGGCGTTGTTTACAAAAAAAACACAGAACTCCGCAAGGAATTATATTCCGAACATCCGGAGTTTGACCAAGACAAAATTTGCTTTCTCGGTAAACCTTTACGCCCATTTTTCAAAACAGAGGAAGATTATCAGAAATTTCTTGAGCGTGTCCGTTTTGGAAAACCTCAAGACAAACTTTTCAAAAATTTAACAGCTATTGAAAGATTAAAAAATGCCGGCAGACAAATTCGATCCAAACAACCTAAGTAATCAAATCCGCGCCCTTGAAACAATTATCAATCGTTTAGGCGGTATTTATACCCGCTCGGTTATTCGTGGCTACATGACAAGAGGAACAGCCGATTTCGAATTGGCTTGCTTGGCTCAAATATTATTAACCTTAAAGAATTTAGAAAAAGGGAAAAATCATGGGGAATAACTTAAACGAACTTAACAGCATAATGTTTGACGCATTACGCAAAGTTATGGACAACAGCTTAAACAAAGATCAGCTCCAAACAGAAATTGAAAGAAGCCGAGCCGTTGCCGGACTTGCTGAAAAAGTTATCAATGCCGGACAACTGGCGGTTAAAACTGCCGTCATTATTGCAGCTCAAGACGCTTCCCCGGAACAAATGCCGGATCTGTTGAGCGGAAATCCTAACCCTAATCATGCGCAATTATCAGGTAAAAAGCGCTCTTATAAAACTATTGCCGCAGATTTTGACGAGAATGAATATGACTAATCATAGCCCATTTAGCCCGGAACAACGCGCTTTTTTAACTGAAACTTTGAATAACAATATGCCGATTATGGATATTGCTGAATTATTCATGAAGAAATTTTCCCGGAAAATAGCATCAAAAGGCATAAGAAATTTCAGGCTAAGAAATAATATTAAAAGCCCTGATTTTCATTACACCGATAATATGATTAAATTTGTCCGGAAACGGCTTATTGCAGGGAAACAAGTTACTCAAATAACCAAAGAATTTAATAAGTATTTCAAACTCAAAAAAGATGTAAATTGTATATACGAACTTATTCGCAGACAGGGCATTAACCCTAAGATTAAGAATATTCATAAATATACAAAAGAACAAATTGATTTCTTAAAAAATAACGCAGAAAACACACTTTATAAGGATTTAACCCAAAAATTCAACGAAACTTTTGGAACAAACCAATCGACACAAAAGATTAAGGTTGCCTGCCGACACCGGAAGATATTTAATAAAATGCTCGGTAAAGCTCCCGGTCCTTTAAAGTCGGCTGACGGTGTTACAAAAAAATGGGGCGATTTAACTTTCATTAAAATAAATGGTCAATGGATATTAAAGCAACGCTACGTTTACGAAAATAATTTCGGGAAAATTCCGGACGGCTGCAACATCGTATTTATAGATCACAATCCGGATAATTTCGATCCTGACAATTTAGCACTTGTTAAAAGACAACAATTGCCAATGCTTATGAAAACAAAATTTTCATATTCAGACAAACAAACTTTAACAGATCAAATCGCTTTAGCTGATTTGCGTTTAGCAATCGGCAAAGCTGAGCGCAAACTTAAAAACAGAAAAAAGGGGAAAAGTAATGACTAAAATTCAAAAAATACTTTCTGAGCAAGGACGCAAGGAACTTATTGATATTCTTCAAAAGGAATGGCCTCCGATTATTGCTCGCAGCAAGATAGATTTTTACACCGGAGGCGTATATCAAGCCGGAACTTTGGCGAATGAAGATAGCAAAGGAACAGGGCCTAAAAATCCTATTTATGGACAAGGCGGCCGAGTTTCTTACCTGAAACCTCATTTAATTGATTGGGTTATGAATAAAGTCATCGTCAAAGAAACGGTTGATCCAAACAATTAACATTATAGGCGGCTTATAAATTATCGTCCCTATCGGCGACAATTTAGGTTAAATCCAAGTCCATAACTAACAAAGCCGCCTACCTCATGAATTTACCGGGGCGGGTATTATTATGATCGTTTTTATTCATTTAATAAATCCCTTAATACACTCCACCGCCCCACCTCAAACCAAGAAAGGACCTGCAATGAAACACCTATTCAGAAAGATAAAACTTAAATTTTACAAAATTTTTGTCGCTAGTTGGGAGGATCGTCTCGATGATGAGTAAAAAAGAAAAAGCCGCTTTAATACGCGTCATTATTTATATTTTTGGCTGCTTAACCTACATCGCCGGTAATAAAGTCCCGGATGATATTGCCAAAGATCTCGAAACACTCGGATTAAAGAAAGAGGAATAATTATGCCTAAAATCCTTGTTACCGCGACAGTTATTATATCCGATGATGAATTAAAGGCTTTTGCTTACGGCGTTCAATTCCATTGGCCGCATATAAAAGCCGAAAAATTCCTTGAAGATATATATTCCGGAAACCAAGCTCGCATTGACTATCCGGATAAAACAGCTACCACCTATGAAATTATAAAGGAGAATTAAACCATGGAAGAAAAAACACCTGAAACAATAGAAGATTTGAAAAATCAAATTGACGATTTGAATGCAATCATAAACGAGCAACGCCACAGCTTAATTTATGAAAAATTGAATAAATTGAAGTTAACCGATGAGCTTGGCAAAATAAGAAAGGCCATGGACACCGCTTTAGTCGCCTTAGCTGAAATTGATCTTCTCACAAAATCAGCCAAACAAGGCGTCCATTATGCACCTTTAGCCTGCATTCAACAAACGCAAGGAATTGTTAGCTTTGCCTTAGATATGATCGAGGAAAAGAAAAAATGATCCGGCGATTACTTTGTTTATTGGGATTTCATAAATGGCATACCTTGAGAATTTACGAATATGATGAATTTTATATCGGCTGCCTGAAATCAGCAAAATATAAAGAAATAACAAGATGTATATACTGCAGAAAGGAAAAGAAATGAAAAAGTTTTATTATGTTTACAATCCTAGTCAAAGCAAACCAAAGCACAAATACGAAACCTATGAGGAAGCAAGACAAGCAGCGGAAGAAGTCGCAGGGCTAGCCCCGGATCAGGAAGTTTATGTATTAGAAACTAGATGCTGCTTCAAGTCAAAAAATATCGTTGAATGCGATGAAGTTGAAGAAAAAATTCACGCAATGGAGCAAGAACTTCGAATTCACAACATGAATCGCGAAAACAACATTGAAAAAATGAAAGAATATTCAAAACAAGGGCTTTTCACGACTTGGAAAATGTTAAAATAAGAGGAATTTAATGAATGACAGAATATGAAGATTTAGCCTTTGAGCCGGACATGACAACAGAAGAATTATGTAAATATATAAAAGAGAAATATCCGGATAATGAATACTTGTCAGTAGATGATGAGGTTAAAAATTGCGAAACAATATTTATCGATAACAAAGAGGGCGATGACATCCAATTTGATATTCCGGCCGGAATTGTCGCTCTTAATGGGACTATAATCGCGTGGAATGTTAAGCCTGAGAAAATTAAAATCATTATCGATAATCTTTACGGAGAATAAACAAATGACATTATGGGACTTAATTTATTGGATCGGATATGGTGTCGCTTTCTTAATGTGCGCCATTGGATTAACAATGATGGCTAAAAAAGATGAAAACGCCGATAACTTCTTGCCGGTAATATTCGGGGCTTTGTTCGGAGGGCTGCTATCTTGGGGGATTCCTATCTGGTGGATCGGTTATCAATTTTATACAAGGAAAATATTGAAATGAGCAACTTCGTATGTAAACGCTGCGGAAAATGCTGCGGTTTTGTTCCTTTTACCAAGAAAGAATATAACAATATCCGGAAAGAAGCAAAAGAACTTAATATTTCTTTTGAAAAAAGCGAGATGTTCGGGAAAACCGTTTATTTTCCTAAAAAGCTATTTAATAAATTTACTTCAATAAATGAAAATATGTCTATTGAAGAAATGCAGCAAACAATCGGCGAATTAACTTGCCCTTTTTTAGAGAGAAATGCTTTAGGGCTTTGCTCCTGTAAAATTTACGACAAGCGGCCGGAAGTTTGTCGGTTATTCGGAAATGGCAAGCATCCTCATCTAATTTGCCCCAATAACAGGAGGATATAATATGATTGGGATGATATTAACAGAACTAAGAACTGAAAAAGGTATATCTCAAGTTAAGTTTGCATATAAACTCGGAATAACGCCATCTTGGTATTGTGCTATTGAAAAAGAAAGAAAAAAGCCGTCTTATCAACTTTTAAGAAAAGCGGCTCAGGAATTAAATTTATCAGAGGAAGAAACAGACAATCTTTGTAAATTACTTAAAAAAAACAATACAAAATTTCTCTCAGAAATAACAAACATGGAACTCCGGGACCAATTGGAAGCAAAAGACCAACAAATTAAAGAAATGACAGCGTTGCTTAATGAAATTGACGGCATTTATTCATGCGGCATCAACAAAGCAGAAACAGAAGATGACGCGTATATTCTTTATAACTCAACTTTTACAGAATTAGATAAACTCTTTAATAAATGGGAGAAAATGAGAAGATGATTAGAAAAATTTTATGTTTTCTCGGAGTTCACGGGTGGAAAAGATTAGAATATACTTGCATTCATATAAAAAAGTGTCCTTGGTATTGGGACAGCGGTTTAATTGTATGTAAAATATGCAAAAATAATATTTTCGTTTGTAAATATTGCGGGAAAAAGAAGAAATGACTAAAACATTAAAATTAGTTCTAACCGACCATTGGTTTGAAGAAATTAAATCAGGCCGCAAAACACACGAATACAGGCTCGAAACGCCTTTTTGGCGAAAACGAATAGTGCGTGATGGTTTCTTTTATAACTTTGATTTTGTTGAATTTCAAAAGGCCTATCGCAAAAATGCCGAAAAAATGACTTTCAAAATTAAATCCATAAGTATTCACAACGGCAAAAACACCGATTTAAGAGTTGATACAGATGTTTTCGACATCGAACTCGGAGAACGTGTAAAATGATATATCAAGTTTACGTCAATAATGACTTAATGAAAGAATACAGCCACCGCATCCAAGCGATTATATGGCTTATGATGCATGGTTATGTATATAGCGGAGACGGCTTATTCTTTATGTCGCCCACCGCTAAAATAAAAACAGTAATAACAACTAACAGAAAGGAAAAACAAAAAATTGAATAACAATACAAATAAAGATATTATTAACCCAACAGCAATCCAACCAATGAATCCGATTGCTCCTTACCTTGGCGGAAAGCGCCTTTTATCAAAAACAATTATCCCGATTATAGAAACGATTCCCCATGATCTATATTGTGAGCCGTTTCTCGGAATGGGCGGCGTGTTCTTCCGGAGAAAGCAACGCCCAAAATGTGAAGTCATCAATGACATCAACTCGGAAATTATAAATATGTTCCGTATGGTTGAAAAATATCCGGATTATCTAATCAATATGTTAAAATTCAAAGTATGCAGCCGAGCCGAGTTCAAACAAATGGTTAACACGCCACCGTTACTCTTAACCGAACTCGAGCGGGCTATTCGATTCCTATACATTCAAAAAAATGCCTTTGGCGGTAATACGCAGCATCAGGCTTTCGGTGTCGATATTGGTAGAACTCGGTTTAATGCGTTCAAAGTCGCCAAGCAAATCGAGGCCTTGCATGAAAGATTGCAAGATGTTTATATTGAATGCTTGCCATATCAAGAAGTTATCCGGCGTTATGACCGGCCGACAGCTTTATTCTATCTTGATCCGCCTTATTGGAATTGTGAAAATGATTATGGCAAAGGAATATTCGGAAAATCAGATTTTTCTAATCTGGCCAATATTCTTAAGGATATTAAAGGCAAATTTATAATGAGTATAAATGACGTTCCGGAAATCCGAGAAATATTTAAGGATTTTCATATAAAAGAAGTAAAAACGACCTACACGACCGGCACTCAAACCGGCAAAGCAGCAAATGAGCTTTTAATCAGTAATCACTCTATATAATATATAGTGTAAATTTCAGCTCATTTATGCACACGGTAAAAGCCCTTTTTAGGGCTTTTATTTTCACATAATTTCACATAGTTTAACAATAAAAAGCGGGGCTATGGCGGGGCTAAATTCAGTTTTTTATAAAAAGCGGGGCTGATTATTTGATTTTAGGCAAAAGAAAAGCCCTTGATTTACAAGGGCTTGAATTGGTGGGCGCTGAGAGGTTCGAACTCCCGACCCTCTCGGTGTAAATTATTTTTAGCCTGTTTTCACGCACTTTCACATAGTTTCATAGAATCAATTAAAATCCTTGACAGATAAGGAAAAAAGCATTTATAAATTGCTTTGTAACTTCACACAGTTTAACACAGCTTAACAATAAAAAGCGGGGCTATGGCGGGGCTAAAAATGGCAGGAAAAATTCAGAAATCAAAGTTCTCAGGAATTCGCTACCGTGAAAGCGACACTAGAAAAAACGGATTAAGAAAAGACCGTTATTTCTTTATAAGGTATAAAAGGAACGGAAAAGACATTGAGGAGGGTTTCGGTTGGGAATCGGAGGGCTTCACAGAATCCGCAGCCTATGAAGAACTTTGCGCAATTAAGCAAAACATTAAGACAGGATCCGGATATTTCAGCCTAAAAGAAAAAAGAGAGAAAGAACAGGCCGAAAGAGACGCCACCGCGGCCAAAAACATTACAATTAACGCCTTTTTTGAGGAATATTTCATTCCTTATCACTTAAACAATAAAACCGGGAAAACAAAGGATAATCAAATAAAACTCTATGAAAAACACATAAAAAACGAACTTGGCCATAAATATCTTAATGACATTACACGATTCGACATCGAGAAAATAAAAGCAGAAATGATCCAAAAGGATTACGCTGCTGCAACAATAAATTATATAA
>Ga0265298_10001760_pt1 | contig 31664 bp, 31 predicted proteins | sample AusTroGonzalo_MG_3_FD_193486 | JGI IMG/M metagenome (GOLD analysis project Ga0265298, IMG submission 193486) | Bovine rumen microbial communities from tropical cattle in Woodstock, Queensland, Australia - Gonzalo_01 | ecosystem: Host-associated > Mammals > Digestive system > Stomach > Rumen ... | reverse complement strand
TGCGACATGTCATCTGATAAATACATATGCATCGGATATTGTCTGTAAATTACATATTGATTATTATGATAAGATAATAAATGAATGTAGGCAACCTCTGGCAATAGTAAGGCGCAATAATAATTCTTACACAAAGCCTTAAAACAATATTTTGAGGTGTTTATATATTGATAATATGCTTATGTGTTTGGGTTAATAGAATCCCTCTTTAATGGACAGTAATTTTATAGAAGAATGATCTCATAAATCAATTCTTATGCAATGATACATTTAATTAGATATTTGAACCTAAGCAATATTGGCGGAATAGAGTTTGTGTTTGCACTGACACCTATACTAATGGGTTTTAGTATAGGTGGAATACCACTGTCTTTCCTGATGTGGATAATACTGATAATAATGGTATTTTTAAAGAATAAGCACTTCAAACTTAAGGACTTTAAGCCACTAACTGTATTCATCGTATATTGGGCATTACATCAATTTCTTTTATTATTCATCGCGGATGTCAATTTTAACTCAATTATTGCTCAATTATTATATTTCGCTGCAGTATATTTTTTGTATCCCTCTCTATCTCCCCAAAAGCTTCGAGGGGCTATGAATTGGGTGGCAATTATATCCATAGCAGGACTTCTATACCAATGGTCAGAAATCATGAGAGGAGGTTTTGTTCACCCGCTGGAGATACCTGGTCTTGAAATGCCCGAGGATCGTCTTGAGACAATGAGTTTCCGCCCTTCTTCTTTTTATATGGAACCTGCTGCATATGTATCTTTTATGGTATGTCCATTGGCTTTATCACTGATTGATAAGAAGTATATTTGGTCAATTGTGATTATTTTATCTATTTTCCTTACGACTTCTACGACAGGCTTACTGCTTTCATTTATTATGTTGGCGGTTTCATTAGCCGCAAATAATGCGAGGATTTCATCTGGGATAATTGTTGTGGCTATTGGTTTGGGCTTATTTTACATATTAAATAATTCAGAGCTTTTTGGGGCCGGAATAGAAAAGATAGAAAATACTGAGGCGAGTACAAACGTAAGGTTGTCGCAGGGCCCCAATGTCGTTAATTCAATGAGGCCGTCAGAGTTTGTCTTTGGAGTGCCATATAGCTCTGCATATAACTATTGTAAAGCGGGGCGTTTTACCGATGTCATGTACTATGGTGAATCTGTATATATGGCAACTTTCTGGAATATGATACTACTCTATGGATTTGTTGGGTTAATATTGTATCTGTTTATATATTGGAAGCTGTTTAGAATGAGCAGGTTAATTTGGCCCATATTACTAGGAGTTTGTGTTACATTGTTCTCAGATCCGGATTTTATATACGGTAGTTATGTATATAAACTTATTTTTATGTTGGTTATAGCCACAAATGATTCACAAATCAAGGCGAAAAGCTCGCATAAATCCGCTCAAATAATAATGAATAAATATTAAAATGAATAACTGATGAAGTATGCTATTATTGGAGGTGGTATATCCGGCCTATCTGTAGCAAATCTGCTGAACGGCAAGAATAATGTTACTGTCTATGAGAAAGAAAGCCAACCAGGAGGTTTAATTAAATGCCGGAGAGTGAATGGAAGCCTTTTTCACACTTGTGGAGGGCATGTGTTCAATTCGAAGCGTCAAGATGTACTTGACTGGTTTTGGTCAAAATTTACCCGTGAAGAGGAATTCAGCAAAGCTGACCGCAATTCCTGTGTATTTATGGATAAGAATGGCACCTCTCTCGAACATGATAATATCCCTTACCCAATAGAGAACCATATGTATCTCTTTGATGAGGCTACTCAAAAGGCATTTTATGAAGATCTTGAAGAGATTGATAATGTGAAGGGGGTGAATGCGAATTTTACAGACTATGAGAGCTTTGGAAATTTTCTTCGCTGGCGCTTTGGTAAGACTCTTTATAATCTCTATTTTCAGCCATATAATGAGAAGGTTTGGCGTCGTGATTTGACCACGATTCCTATGTCATGGATGGAAGGCAAACTTCCTATGCCGACAACTCGGGAAATGCGTGAGAATAATGCTAACAAGGTTATAGAAAAAGTTTTTGTTCATTCGACTTTTTGGTATGAACAGAAAGATGGTTCTCAATATATTGCAAATAAGCTTGCTGAGGGGTTGAATATAAATTACGATTCTGAGATTAATAGTATTGAGTACAAAAATGGTAAGTGGATTGTATGTGGAGAGGAGTTTGATAAAGTTGTTTTCTGTGGCAATATTAAGGACATGGTGATAATGATAAAGGGAGTTGATGTGGATGCATTCAAGGTACCAGTCGAAGCCTTAGAATATCATGGTACTACGTCTGTATTCTGTGAGATTGACAAGAACCCCTATTCTTGGATTTACCAGCCTTCACGCCTTCATAAGAGTCACCGCATTATCTGCACGGGGAATTTCTCACAAACAAATAATGGTACTACTGTTCCAGAAGGTCGTATTACAGCGACGATTGAATTCACAGATGAGATAAGTAAAGAGGATATTCTTGATAACCTTTCCAAGATTCCTCTCAACCCCCAATATATAGATCATCAGTATAATAAATACACCTATCCTATTCAGGATGCAAATACCCGCGGGATGATTAAGTTGCTGAAGGATTCGCTTGCACCAAGCGGTTTCTTTTTCACGGGACGTTTTGCAGATTGGGAGTATTATAATATGGATGTGGCTATTGGGGCCGCAATGGATTTGGTCAACAAACTTATGAGTGATGAGAATACTATCTACTAGGAATCTTACAAACTGGCCCTCGAATCATCTTATTTGGGAATGGGAAGACTCGCTAGCCGAGGGTTTAGATTGTAGTATTGTCACTGCAAATAAACTTATTGCAAATCTTTCTACGGGGAAATTGCAAAGGGTGTTACCTTTTACTGTAAAATGGGGGCAGCCCCATGGTGCACTTTTTATGTTTGAAGGCGGAATCAATCTTAACTATTTGAGACGCTATAATGATGAACATGTTATTCCTTGCATTGTTGATTTTTTCTTGAAAGACAGCCAACTTTCTAGTTTCGAGAAACAGTTTTATCATAACCCAAAGGTGCTGGTAACATCCAGAGAGGTTTATGAGCATCTAAAGGAAGTGAACGTTAATCTGAATCTGGGTTATTGCCCTCTTACTTTGCCAGATAAGTATAGGATTACAGGTGAAGAAACATTTGAAAAGAAATATGACTGCGTTTTGTTTGGACGTCAAAATAAGGTATTGACAGGTTTTATGGACAGATATGCAAGTTCTCATCCTGATTTTATTTATGTAAGAGAAGGGGAAAAGAAATTGCATTATTATACTTCAGCAGGAGAATATCTCGGCTTTTTTGGTTCAAGAAAGGATTATTTCGAATTGATGAAAACAAGCAAGGTTTTACTATACTCTACTCCGGGTATCGACGGGGGCGAAGTTCGAACCAATGGTTATAATCAAGTGACGCCAAAATTTCTTGAAGGATTAGCGTGTGGTTGCCATGTCATTGCACGATGGAAGGACAATGCTGATACTGACTGGTATGAATTATCAAAGTTCAGTATGAATGTAGATGATTATACGATGTTTGAGGAAGCAATGGATAAAGCTAGAATCGAAGCGATGGATATGAAACAAATTGCCACATATTTGGAGGATCATTATACATCATCGATTATTCCGATTATTAAAGACGCAATGTCTAGTGTCTTTAAATAGAACTATTGTATGAAAATAATACATATTGAGTCAGGGTTAGGAAACCAGATGCTCAGTTACTGCGAGTTGCTAGCAATTCAAAAAGTGAACCCCAAAGATAAATGTTACGTTGAGACAATTGTATTCGACATTCCAGAGTGTAACGAGGCTATTTGCCAATGGAACGGCTATGAATTGGATAAGATTTTTGGGATACATACACCCAATGTTAAAGAGCTCTTTGATAATTCAAAGTGGCAACAGATTTATGATGAGGTGCATGCTAGTCTCTTTTGGGAAAAGAATTGGAATTGGCCTGTGTATATAACTAATGCTCTTAATAATGCAGGTTTGTCACTCGCGAATACTTATGGGGATAGAGAAAAGATATTTGCAGAGAACAATAAGACGTTTAAAGGCTGGCTTTCAACGATCAATTTTACTCAAAGCAGACTCGGGGTCTTTTTCAGGAGGCTGTATTTTAGGTTTACATTGAAGAATCGTATAGCTGCCCTTGATAAAAGAAAAGAAGTTTTCCTAAAAACGGACAAAGATTTGCTAACAGGTCAAAGACTTTGTTTTAAATATAAAGGTAATAACATTGAGCTAATTCATGACGAAATAGAAAAGGCTTTTAAGTTTCCTGATTTTACTAGTGAAAAAAACCGTGAATTTGCGTCATTCCTCGATTCGTGTAACTCTGTTTTTATTCATGCTCGTCGTGGTGATATGTTGTCTGCAAATGGATGGTGCTATAAATACGGCTATTTCAGAAAGGCTGTAAAATATATAAAAAAGCACGTAAAAGACCCTTTGTTTGTGTTCTTTACTAATACTGGTAGTATACAGTGGTGTAAAGAGAATGCCAAGATATTCGGATTGGATTATAGTAAGGATAAGGTTTTCTTCGTAGATTGGAACACAGGAGAAGAGAGTTATAGGGACATGCAATTAATGAGTCACTGCAAGCATGGAATCATCACTAACAGCACTTTTGGTTGGTGGGGAGCATACTTTATCAAGAATCCAAATAAGATTACCATATCCCCAGAATTGACAATTAATACGACCTATCATTGCTAGAATTATGAAAATTCTCATGCTTACCCCCTACGTAACCATCAACTCGCGGCCAGAATTCTGTCGGAATAAGACGGGGTTCGGGTATATGGTGATGGACATAGCCAAGGCTGTGGGCAAATTGGAATACGTGGATGTTCTGGCTACCGATACCAGGGGAGAGGCGTTTGAGCACGATGGAGTAAGGTTTCTCAAACGCTCAGCGTGGGTTTATCTAGGAAACTTTTTTTCCTGCTTGCCAGTCGCTTTTATATTTAGTCTTAGAAAGCGTTATGCGATGACTTATGGCACTTTCATAAGATTTGTTTATTATTGGCTTATGACCGGTTACTTAAAAAAAGTACTTAGTTGTGCTAAGTATGATATAGTTCATATACATGGTTGTGGCTTTGGGACAGAATTGTGGATACAGGTTTGTAAGAAGCTTGATCAGCAATTTGTAGTTACTCTTCATGGTTTAGATTCTTTTTCTGAAACTGTACGATTAGAATCTGCCGGGAAACAATATGAGCGTGATTTCTTGAAACGGGCTACCAAAGGAGAAATACCTATTACAGTTATCAGTACTGGGATGAAGAAACTTATAGAGAAGACGTACAACACCTCTGATTGCAATAACATCACAGTGGTATGTAATTCTTTTAAATTTGATGAAGAAAATGATTCTGATTTTGATGTAAGAACGCATTATGAAATCCCTATGAGTTCTAAAGTGCTTTTGTATGTGGGAAATATCAGTCACAATAAAAATCAGGAGCAGATGGTAAGGAGCTATGCTCTTTTGCCTGAAGAGATACAAAAAAGTACATATGTGCTTTTTTGCGGGGCGGATCATATGAAAGATGGCATATTGCAAAAATTAATAGAAAACAGCCCCAACAAATCGCACTTGGTTTTATGCGGTGTTGTGGACAAAGATAGAATGGTATACTACTATAAAGAAGCCAATGGTGTGGTACTACTAAGCTATACGGAAGGATTTGGACTTAGTTTAGTAGAGGGTATGCATTTTGGCCTCCCATGTGTGATGCATAAAGATTTGGATGCTTTTGAAGATATTTATAATGAGTGTGCGGTTGTTACTGCTGATGGAAGAGATGATAACAATGTGGCAAATGCAATAGTAACGCTGCTGACCAATGATTGGAATATTGATTTTATTAAAGCCTATTCCAAGAAATTTGAGAGTGAATCTATGGCGCAAAAATATTTTGATGTGTATCATAAGATAGTGAAAGGATGAATTATTTCAAGATATTGGTTTTTTTGCAAAAAGGAGACAGGGGAGACTTTGATACACCGGTAGAAGAACAACATGATTTCTTACATACCCTCCCCGAACCGCATAATGATATAGACAGAGGATACAATCAATATCTCTGTCAGAATTTCTTTGTGGCCAAATGGAAGAGATTACTATTTAATATTGTTTCGTTCCCTTCATTCCCCGCTGTTGCCCTGTATTATTTATTGAAGAGAATGTTTGTTCATAAAGGCGATTATGTTGGAGCGCTGATTGAAAACAAGGGGATGGAAGAAGTGGTTCCTGAAGTAGTGAGAACCAAATATGCTCCAACATCCAAATATTGGGCAGAGGGGGCCTCTCTATCAATTAACGATATTAGCTTCTTGTTTAAGCTCATTCGTAAGGCTCCAGATCAACCTTTCTTTGCATTCAAGTCGATGATGAATGTGGCAAGATACAGTGATATGATAAAAAGACATAAGCCACGAGTTATGATACAGTTCGGGGAATTTTCTTTCTCAAGCTCAATACTAACCGCTTATTGCCATTCTCATGAAATCAAGCATATAGATATTATGCATGGAGAAAAAGTTTATTGTATAAAGGATGCCTTTCATCATTATGATGAATGTTATGTTTGGAGCGAATTCTATATCAATCTGTTTTTGTCGTTAAGAGCAGCACCTGGACAGCATATTGTCGCACTGCCGCCATCAATGCAGATAATGACAGAACAGCACAAAAATGTTCAATTATATGCTGACTATAAGTATTATTTAGAAACTTACTCTGAGGCGCAAATCCAGAGTATTATCTTATCAATGCAGTTCGCTAAAAATTTGGGAAATACTGTGAAATATAGACCTCATCCCAGATATAGTGATGTTGCTTTGCTTCGCAAGTATGTTACTGAAGAGGAAATAGAATATCCAAACGAAGTGCCGATAGTTGAATCTATTTCAAATACACAGAATGTTGTTGGTCTGTTTACGACAGTTCTAGCTCAAGCTTATTATTCAGGGGTTAACGTGATTATGGATGATATGACATATAAACAGTTTTATGATAATTGCCTTGCGTTGAAATATATGCTGGTAGAAAAAGTGCAGGATACATTATCTAAACACCAATAAAAGCGGTATGAGGTATTTGATGTTTTTCGTGACATTATTTAGAAAAATGAGGGCTCAACTCTCAGCCTTCATTTTGAGGCATAGAGTAGCTAGTTGCGGTCAAAATGTGGGTGCTGCAAGGATTCCTCACATTGGTGGTGGAGCAAGGGTGGAAATCGGTTCCCATTGTGCGTTCAACGGCATTACGATAACTGGCTGGGGGGGGGTGAAGATAGGTAGCTATTTTCATTCGGGAACTAATGTTAAGATTATGCTGGGAAGTCATGATTATGCAGCTGGAGATAAGATACCCTACGGGGAAGCGCACACTGAGAAACAAGTTGTAATAGATGATTTTGTCTGGTTGGGCTCTGACGTTATCATTTCTGGGAATGTTCATATTGGCGAAGGTGCCATAGTAGCAATTGGCTCTGTTGTAGTAAAAGATGTGCCAAGATGTGCAATTGTTGGTGGTAATCCTGCAAAGGTTATAAAATATAGAGATATAGAACAGTTTGATCAGCTTAAGGCTGATGGGAAATATTAAAAGAATTTTTAAGTGTTTGATAATTATGGAAAGACGTAAAGATAGAATCCTCCTCTGTCTCTGCCACTTGTCTGGCAATGAACAAAAGTTTGTACAGGAAGCTTTTGATACCAACTGGGTAGTTCCTCTTGGTCCAAATGTGAATGGTTTTGAGAAAGATCTGGAAGCGTTCGTTGGACAGAACAAGAGAGTGGTTGCACTCTCTGCTGGTACGGCAGCTGTTCATTTGGCGTTGCTGAACTGTGGTGTTGGCCCGGGTGATGAGGTTTGTGTTCAGAGCTTCACATTCTGTGCATCATCACATCCTATTACATACTTAGGTGCAACACCTGTGTTCATTGATTCCGAGAAGGACACTTGGAACATGGATCCTGAGTTGCTGGAGGTGGCCATTAAAGACCGTATTGCTAAGACAGGCAAGAAGCCCAAGGCAATTGTTCCTGTGGCACTCTATGGTATGCCGTACAAGATGGACAGAATCATGGAGATTGCAAACAAGTATGACATCCCTGTGGTTGAGGATGCGGCAGAAGGATTTGGTTCCAAGTACAAAGGTCAAGTTCTGGGTACATTCGGTAAATATGGTGTACTCTCGTTCAATGGTAATAAGATGATTACCACTTCTGGTGGTGGGGCATTGATTACCGCTAATGATGATGAATGGCGTGAGATTATGATGTACGCTACTCAGTATCGCGAGAGCTATCCCTACTACCAGCATGAGAAGATTGGATATAACTACCGCATGAGTAACATCTGTGCAGGTATTGGTCGAGGCCAGATGACCATTGTAAACGAACATATTGCCCACCACAAGCACGTGCAGTCTCTTTACGAAGAACTGCTTAAAGACGTTGACGGAATCAACGTCCACACTCAACCGAACACTGGTGAGTATGATAGCAATTTCTGGTTGTGTACAATGACCATTGACCCTGATGTGAAAGTAAAGGGACAAGAGAATGCTTATAAGCAGGTTATTACTGGCGCAGTTGGTGGTGCAGCTGGTGTTATCCATGCTGCTGAATCTGCTACCACAGATTGTCAGCCTAATGACAATGTGGAGGCAATGCGAATGGGATTGGATGCTTTGAATATAGAGTCACGTCCTCTTTGGAAGCCCATGCACAAGCAGCCGGTGTATAAAGGATGTCCTGCATATTTGAATGGAGTATCTGAAGATCTGTTCAAGATTGGTATGTGCTTGCCTGCCGGTCCGTATGTGACTGACGATGATGTGCAGTTTATTGTTGAAGCTATCAAGAGTCTTATTGTAGAACAATGAAGCCAATAGTTCTCATAGGTGGAGGTGGTCACTGCAAGTCAGTAATTGACGTGGCAGAGAGTGATGGATACACCATTCTAGGCATTCTTGACCGTAGCATTCCTAAAGGATCAACAGTTCTTGGATACCCTGTGCTTGGCAATGATGACATGATTGCCCCATATATAGACAAGGCAGAGTTTCTTGTTACAGTGGGACAAATCAAATCACCAGATATACGTATTCGACTCACAAAGATGGTGGAAGATGCTGGCGGAAAACTGGCAACGATAGTAGCATCAACAGCACACGTTTCCAAATATGCTGAAATTGGTGAGGGAACTGTGGTGATGCACCAAGCAGTCGTGAATGCAGCCGTTCATATTGGAAAGGGTTGTATTATCAATACATTTGCAAATATTGAGCACGATGTGAAGATTGGTGATTTTTGCCATATTTCAACAGGAGCTATGGTGAATGGTGAATGCAAAGTGGGGAAGAACTGCTTTATAGGTAGCCAGTCTGTACTTGCCAATTGCATTACCGTTGGTGATGATATTATTGTTGGTGCCGGTTCATTTGTCCGTAAGTCCATTTCTGAGAAAGGCATCTATTCCGGCAATCCGGCCATACTGAAAGTTAAAGCAAAATGACGAATCATACTTTAATCATAGCGGAAGCTGGTGTAAACCATAATGGTTCCATTGAACTGGCCAAGAAGCTGGTGGAGAAAGCCAAGGAGGCGGGTGTGGACTATATCAAGTTCCAGACCTTCAAGGCTTCAAAATTGGTGACCAAAGCAGCCAAGCAGGCTGAATACCAGCAGAAGAATATTGGCAAGGAAGGCGATAGCCAGTACCAGATGCTCAAGAAACTGGAGTTGTCACCTGAGGATCATGAGATTTTGATTGCCTACTGCAAGGAACGTGGCATCAATTTCTTCTCTACGGCTTTTGATTTTGATAGTATTGAATACTTGCACTCATTGAATCTTGGCTTGTGGAAGGTCCCTTCTGGGGAAGTGACAAACTATCCGTTCCTGAAGCGTATAGCAGCTTATAATGAGCCTACTATCTTGAGCACAGGTATGTGTGATATGGAGGATGTGAGAGAGGCAGTTGATGCACTTTATAAGAATGGATTATCCAAAGAGAACCTGATACTGCTTCATTGCAATACCGAGTATCCTACACCTTTTGAAGATGTAAATCTCAAGGCAATGGATGCGCTCAGAGATGAGTTTGGGGTTGAGGTTGGCTATTCTGACCATACTAAAGGAATTGAAGTCCCCATTGCAGCTGTAGCACTTGGCGCCTCCGTAATAGAGAAGCACTTCACACTTGACCGCAATATGGAAGGTCCAGACCACAAAGCCAGCCTTGAACCGGATGAGTTGAAAGCAATGGTTTCTGCCATTCGCAATATCGAAAAGGCTGTCTGTGCTGATGGAACTAAGCACGTCAGTGAGAGCGAGCGTAAGAACATTGCTATTGCCCGTAAGAGTATTGTAGCAGCTTGCGACATCAAGGCGGGTGATGTATTCACAGAACAGAACCTGACGGTTAAACGTCCTGGTAACGGCATTTCACCTATGCGTTGGGAAGAAGTGATTGGCAAGAAAGCCAAGAAAGATTTCAACGAAGACGAGTTGATTGAACTATGAGAAAGATTTGTGTAGTAACGGGAACACGTGCAGAGTATGGCCTGTTGAGCCGTCTGATGGGAATGATTAAAGAATCCGACCAGACGCTATTACAGATCATAGCTACCAATATGCACCTCAGCCCCAAATATGGCAATACGTATCAGGAAATAGAGAAAGACGGATTCACCATTGACTGCAAGATACCTATCATAGATGAGAATGATGAGGATGATGCTGTTACAACGGTAAAGTCAATGGCAAAGGCCCTTTCTGGTTTTGCGGATGCTTACAATGCTTTGAAGCCGGATATGGTTGTGGTACTTGGAGACCGTTATGAAATCCTTGCAGCTGCTACTGCCGCTCTGATTGAACGCATACCTATAGCTCATTTACATGGTGGAGAAGTGACAGAGGGTGCTTACGATGATGCAATTCGTCACTCAATAACCAAAATGAGTCATCTGCATTTTGCTTCCACTGAGGAGTATCGAAACAGGGTGATTCAGTTGGGTGAGCAACCAGAGCGAGTTTTCTATGTTGGAGCCTTGGGCGTTGAGAATATCAAAAAACTGCCGTTGTTGAGTAAAATAGAAATAGAAAAGGACATCCAGTTTAAGCTTGATGAAAATACGATCTTGGTAACTTATCATCCGGTGACTTTAGGAAACCATACCGCAGAACAAGATATCAAGGAGTTTATTGAAGCGTTGGAAGAACGCAAAGACCTGAGAGTGTTCTTCACCATGCCCAACTCTGATACGGGATCGCAGGCAATAGTGGATGCCATCAATGCGTTTGTTGCAAATAATAGTAATAGGGCAATTGCCTATAAGTCATTAGGCATTAAACGCTATCTCTCTGTGATGAAATATGCTGGAGCTGTAGTTGGCAACTCTTCCAGTGGTTTGTTGGAAGTTCCTTCATTTGGAATTCCGACTCTGAACATTGGTGACCGCCAGAAAGGTAGAATGGCAGCAGATAGTGTCTATAACTGTGAGACTGACAAAGAATCTATCCTGAAAGGTTTGGATACCATTATGTCACCGGCCTTCAAGCAAAAAGCTGCCAAAACACAGAACCCATACGATAAGGAAGGTACTGCACAATCTGTTTTTGAAGTGTTAAGTACCTATCCGCTAGACGAATTGAAACAAAAACATTTCTACGATATACCACAATGAAGATAATTGTCATTGGACTTGGCTCAATGGGCAAACGCAGAATTCGTCTGCTGAGCGAGCATAAAGATATTGAACTTTTTGGAATTGACAGCCAGGAGAGCCGTTGTGAAGAGGTGAAAGAAAAGTTTGGGCTTAAGTGCTACTCAAGTATTGCAGAGGTTGTGAAAGCAGAGAATCCTGATGCAGCTGTCATCAGTACCTCACCACTTTCTCATGCATCCATCATCAAAGAATGTCTAGAGAATAACCTCCATGTGTTCACAGAAATCAATCTGGTTGCGGATGGCTATGCTGAGAATATGGCACTGGCCAAGGAGAAAGGCAAGGTGTTGTTCCTGTCCTCTACGTTCCTTTACCGCAAGGAGACGCAGACCATCATTGAGAAAGCAAACAAGGCTACCTGTCCGTTGAACTATATCTATCACATTGGACAGTACCTGCCCGACTGGCATCCTTGGGAGAGTTACAATAACTACTTTATTGGCAACCCCAGAACCAATGGTTGCCGTGAGATAATGGCCATTGATCTGCCTTGGATAGTAACGGCATTTGGCACTATCAAGAGTGTGAGTGCAGTTAAAAGTAAGAATACGCAACTCAATATCAATTACAACGACAACTACCTCATCACCATTGAACACGAGAATGGAAACAAGGGTGTGTTGGCAGCAGATGTGGTAACTCGAAAATCTATCCGTCATATTGATGTGTATGGCGAGACCTTCCAGATGTCATGGAATGGTACAGCAGATTCGCTGACTGAATATGACATTGAGAAAAAAGAAGAGCGCAAGATACAGTTTGATGACGCATCTGAACATGTGGAGGGTTATGCTGCCTTCATCACTGAAAATCCTTACCGAGAGGAGTTGAATGCTTTCTTGGCTCAGATTGCTAACCAAAATGCAGTTCCTGCATGGACGTTTGAGAAGGACTTCGAGCTGCTGAAGGTTATTGACCAGATTGAAGCATAATGAGAACGTATAAGATAGCTTTTGTAGGACTTGGTTCCATTGCCACTCGTCACCTGAAGAATGTGCATGCATATCTGGCATCACAGGGTGATAATTGTACGGTAGATTTGTACCGTAGTTCCTTAGGCAGACCTCTTGCAGAAGAGTTGCAGCCATTGGTGAACAATGCCTACCTCTATGCGGATGAAATTCCTGCTGATAGGAAGTATGATGTAGTGTTTGTGACCAATCCCACCTCTATGCATTATGAAGCGGTAGAACGTTTTGCGGCTCATACTGAATCATTCTTTATTGAGAAGCCGGTGTTTGACAGCACGGATGTTGACGAAAGCATCTTCAAACTCATTGAAGGAAAACCAAGCTATGTGGCTTGTCCGCTGAGATATAATCCTGTGCTTCAGTATGTGAAAGAGCATGTCGATTTGAGTAAAGTGATTTCTGCAAGAGCTATCTCTTCCAGTTATTTGCCGGATTGGAGACCTGGACAGGACTACCGCAAAACCTATAGCGCACACAAAGAGTTGGGCGGTGGAGTTAGCATAGATTTAATTCACGAATGGGATTACCTTACTTGGCTCTTTGGCAAGCCTACCGAGTGCAAGCAGATAATAAGCAAAGTGTCTAATCTGGAGATTGACAGTGATGACCTTGCCATCTACATTGGACGCAACGAAAAGACAACGTTTGAACTTCACTTGGATTACTTTGGTAGACAGACTCTAAGAACACTTGACATCTTTACGGAAGATGACTCTATTCATTGTAATTTGATAGGAGGAACAGTAAGCTATCTGAAAGATGGAAAGACCGTAAAGTTAGAAAATGAACGCAATGCCTTCCAGATGAAGGAGATTGGGCATTTCTTTGAGATAATAAACAATAAAACTGATAATGACAGCACACCGGAACATGCTTACCGTGTGTTGAAAATTGCAAAAGGAGAATTATAGTATGAAGATTCTATTTACACTTTGTGGCCGTGCAGGTTCCAAGGGAGTGAAGGGCAAGAATGCCCGCGATTTCTTGGATGTGCCACTAGTATGGTATTCAATGGCCAACATTGCACTGTATATGGAAAGAGATGGTGCTGGTGATGACATTAAGGTGGTTCTTAATACTGACAGTGAACCCCTGAAAGATCTGGTTCGTCGTGTTAAGGACGTGCCTGTAACAATCATACATCGTGAAGAGAGTCTGGCTGGTGATAAAGTCCCTAAGGTGGCTGTTATCATGGACAGCTTGAATAAGGCAGAAGAGGTCTTTGCCTGTAAGTTTGACATGGTGGTAGATTTGGACATTACATCGCCTCTTCGTACCGTACAGGATGTCAAGAATGCCATTGACAGAAAACGCCAGCGCCCTGAAGTGGATGTGGTTTATTCTGTTGCTCCTTCTCGCAGAAATCCCTATTTCAATATGGTAAAGGAAGAGAATGGTTTCTTCTGCAAAGCTATTCCTTCTAACTTTACTACCCGTCAGGAAGCTCCTGTATTCTATGATATGAACGCCTCTATTTATGCATATTCACCCGATGCATTACGGAATAAGGAGCATGCAACGTTCTTTAATTCTAATTGCGATGCAGTAGTGATGAAGGATACTGGTATCTTGGATATTGATTCTGAGGAAGACTATGAACTGATGCAGGTGATTGCGAAGTACCTGTACGAGAACGAGGAGTCTTTCAAGGAAACATTTATAAAAGCAAATAGTTGGAAATAACGACATGGAAAAAGGCGTAGTTTATATCTGTCATCATATTGACACAGAGGGCCCGCTATGGGAGAACATTGAGGAGTTGTTTGACCGTCTTGATCTCATATATGGGATCAAACTAGAGCCTACATACGAGAATCTGGAAAAACTCCAGAAAGGGGAGATAGAAGTTGATGAGAGTATTAAGGAAAGTCTTGCGCTCACCATCGACCCTCATACCATCGGTTTCAAACGTAACTGGGGTATGATTGAAGAAATGCTTCATCGCATTATGTCCCCTGAGTTCAGAAACAAGATGACAGACTCCTTTGGTGGAGGCTGGGTATATAACTGGCACTGCATGGATCATGTTGGCTTCGGTAATGTGAATCCTAGACATCGTGATTATGGCTATCATAATGTGCTGGATTTCTACCGTTATATGATTGATGTTACAAAGTCTCATCAAGATAGTATTCATTGGCATTTCCATCCTATTCCTTTCTATAAAGAAGCGAATATTCCGGCTACTTCTTTTGACAACTCGATGCCAGTCCTATTGGATATCATTACCCACAGGTTGATAGATCGCAATATGTTTCCTGTGGTTAATCGTTCGGGGTTCCATACAGAGAGAATTGACTCAAACTTCTTCTTTGAACAGTGGATTCCGTTTGATCCTTCTTGCCAGTCTGTAGCGGACGAGGCTCAACCTAAAGGACAGAGGGATTTGGCGAACGGTAGGTATGGCGACTGGAGAGGGGCTCCTTCTGATTGGAGCTTGTATCATCCGGATTACTATGATTGGAGACGAGAAGGTAATATGAACCGTTGGTTGGCTCGTATCCTTAATCTTCGTTCTCGTCATCGTAATATTACAGAAGAGGAAATCGAGAAGGCGTTTGTAAAGGCAGAAAAGGGAGAGAATGTCTATCTTGGTATTACCGACCATGACTGGCGCGAGATGTCAGAAGAAGTAGATGACTTCCGTGAGAAACTTCAGAAGGTTGTTGCTAAATATCCAGATGTTAAATTCAAGTTTGCAGAAACGGTTGAGGCTTTCCGTAAGGTGATTGGATATACTGACGAAGAGATTGCAAAGAACAAGGTTGATTTCAAAGTTAAGTTCATTGATAATATCCTTCATGTAGAGATTACTAATGGTGAGCCATTTGGGCCCCAACCTTACCTTGCCATCAAAACAAAGTCGGGTGGCTATTTCCACGACAATTTCGATTTCCAGGAGTATAAGAAGTCTTATACATATGTGTTGGATGCGTATACTATTCCGAAGGATACAATAGGAAAGGTGGTGATAGCCGTCAATGATAAGTACGGAAATCAATGCATTAAAGTGATAAAATTGTAGTATGATGGTTGATAAAAAATACATTATCAGTCAGGATAAAACTCTCATAGAGGCGCTTAAACAGATAAATGATCTGGTCACCGGCCCTTTAGTTCTATTCGCTATAGACAGCGAGAACAAGATGGTGGGTACAATAACTGATGGAGATGTACGTCGCGCTCTTATAAATGGTGCACAGTTGACGGACGTGATATCCTCAGTAATGAATTGTAATTTCAATTACGTTTCAGAGGGAGAATGTGATATCGTCCGAAGCTTGCATCAACAGAGAGTAATTAAGATGAAGCTTGTTCCCATACTTGATGCACAAAAGCATATCTCAGATATCGTTAATTTGGAAAAATATGTAACGAGATTGCCAATAGATGCAGTGCTGATGGCGGGAGGTAAAGGAGAAAGATTGCGCCCTTTGACTGAAAAAACACCCAAGCCACTCCTTAAAGTGGGTGACAAGTGCATCATTGATCATAATATTGACCGTCTTATCAATTATGGTGTTAAGCATATCTCTGTTACGGTCAACTACCTTAAAGAACAATTAGAAGAGCACTTTTCTGAACCACGCGGAGAAGTACAGGTGCAGACGGTGCGTGAGCCCAAATTCCTGGGGACCATTGGCAGCATCCGTTTTGTGAAAGAATTCTATAACGACACTGTGTTAGTGATGAATAGCGACCTCTTTACCAATATCAACTACGAAGATTTTTATCTTCATTTTATAGAACATGATGCGGAGATGTCGGTAGCAGCTGTGCCATATACTGTTTCTGTACCTTATGGTATCTTTGATTTGGAGGGAAGAGACATACAAGGACTAATAGAAAAACCCACCTATAACTACTATGCCAATGCTGGAATATATCTCATTAAAAGTTCAGCGTTGGATGAGATACCTGATGATACTTTATTTAATGCAACTGATTTGATTGAGAAGTTGATTAGAGAAGGAAAGAAAGTAATTCGATTTCCGCTAAACGGCACATGGATAGATATAGGTAATCCTCAGGAGTACCAGAAAGCAAATGAGCTGGTGAAGCATTTGAGATAAAGGATTATGCAAGATTTAGTATCTATTATAATGCCATCATATAACTGCGGAGAGTTCGTGGAAAACACCATTCGCAGTGTACAAGCTCAGACATATCAAAACTGGGAAATCATCTTTATAGATGATTGCTCTACGGATGACAGTGTAAAGCTGGTATCAAAACTTCGGGAGAAGGATTCACGGATAAGGTTATTTCAGAATAAGGGAAACATGGGAGCTGCGTTATCGCGAAATAACGCTCTTCAAGAGGCAAAGGGCAGTTGGATTGCATTCCTGGATAGTGACGACCTATGGGAACCGACTAAATTGGAAAAGCAGGTGAAGTTTATGGAAGAGAATGGGTATAAGTTCTCTTATACCTGCTATTCTGAAATGGATGGTGAAGGAAATGACGCAGGTGTTATAGTATCGGGCCCAGCTAAAGTTACGAAGGCTGGAATGTATGCATTCTGCTGGCCTGGCTGTTTGACAGTGATGTATGATGCCAAAGAAATTGGGCTACTTCAGATAGAGGATATCAAGAAGAATAATGACTATGCTATGTGGTTAAAAGTCTGCCAGAAAGCGGATTGCTATTTGCTACCAGAAGTTCTTGCAAAGTATCGTCGTGGCCGTAGTGGTTCAGTTAGTTCGCATGGTATATCCACAATGATTAAGTGGCATTATAAACTGTTCCGCGAAGCAGAAAAAAAGGGAGTGATACCCTCGCTTTGGCATACTGGAGTAAACTTGGTGTGCGGATTCTATAAGAAGTTGAAATACGTAAAGAAAGCGTAAGCGAACACGAGGCGTGTTAACAATGAAAGGAAGGATAGTTTTCATTGCTTTGTTGTTGATTTCGTTATTCTGTTCTTGTGGGGTGTCATCGAGTATGATGGCAATAACACAGGAGAATAAGGTTTATGTAATTAGAAAGCATTGGGACTTGAAAGGTGAGACTGTAAGTCTTCCCAAGGCGTGCACATTGAAGTTTAAAGGTGGTAGTATCCGCAATGGAACCTTGATTGGAAACGGTACTGTTATAAAAATGAGTAAAGACGCCCAAGTATTCAATAATGTGTTATTAAAAGGCTCCTTTACTGCCAAGAAGTTTCCAATTAATGCATACAACACGAACAAACTTGAATACTTCTATAGTTTTCTTCAGGCTTTCTCTGGTACTGACTTGTATTTGACAGGGGATTATAGCGCAACTGAATATTTAGGTGAAGTGGATGGAACAACTCCGGAAAGCTTGAAGATAGATGGCAGGGGTCATAAATTGACCTTGTATTCATTTGGGGCTTATAAGGTACAGCAATGTGATATCAAAAACATCACGATTGATTGCAGCCATAACATTGACCCAAAGAATAGGTGGAAGAGTGATAAGTTTACATTTGGAGTAGTCGGTAGCTTTGACAGTTCAACATTAGTGCTCTCCAATGTCACATTCTCAAAAGAAACAGTCTTCGCTTATATTAGAGGATTCAAGTCTTTGGATATTTCTCAATGCAAAGAAGATGGTAGTTATTTCTTTGTGTACGACTGTAACAATGTTTCTTTCCACAACAATAGCATTGAGAATGCTGATAATGGTTATTATTCTATAGGAAAGATGACGGAAGCCGGTCAGGTAAAGATATACGACAATACGTTTAGGAATATTTCCGGTGGTGGCGTAATCCTGTCTGGTGGCTTGAAATACAATGTGAGTATTACGGGTAATGTGCTGGAGAACGTAGGAGGTGGTGGTGCCATGAAATCGTGCATCAATGTTCACCCGCGAGGAACTATTGTTGTAAAGGATAACAAGATAAAAGCAAATAAGGGTGCTGTAACACTTGATATTGATGCTGCCAGGGCTGAGTATTATAGTGATGCTACCACGGTTACTGTAGAGAATAATGTGATAGAGAGCGTTGAAGAAGATGCTTCATTACAAGGAATGGCTTTGGTGGGAATAGCAAAGCTCTATGTGAAGAACAATAGCATCAAGAATCAGCATTTCTATTTCTGGGACACTCCCTATATGGAGTTTACGGACAATACGATAGAGTTTAGTGACGGCTTTGAAAAGAGTACAGAGATAGGCTCTATGTCCACACATGAAACTACAGAGACAAAGGAATATAATCACATATATAGAAACAATGTCTTCAATATCCCTTATACGAAGGGGACGGTACATTTCAGATATCAATCTAAAGTACCCGTTAAAGTAATTGGAGAAGGAAACACTTATTCGAAGCCGGTGGAGTTTGTTGATCAGAACAAGAAGTTTAAGGCTTCAGGAGACATCAAGATTTATAAGTAAGGACTTAGAGAGAGCATGAGTAATCGTGATGCATTCTTATCAATTGTAAGAGCTGGGCTTTGGGAAAAAGAGGTACAACTCTTACCTTTTGGAAAGATAAGCTATAATGAGATAATGCACCTTGCTGAGGAGCAATCTGTGGTGGGACTTGTGACAGCTGGGCTGGAGCATGTTGAAGATGTAAAGGTTCCTAAAGAAGATGTACTTCAGTTTGTTGGCCAATCTCTACAGCTTGAACAGACGAACTCTTTGATGAACGCTTTTATAGGTGACATTGTAGAGAAGATGAGAAGGGTGGGCATCTATACGCTTCTTGTGAAAGGTCAAGGGATTGCTCAGTGCTATGAAAAGCCACTTTGGAGAAGTTCTGGTGATGTGGATTTTCTGTTAAGTAAGGATAATTATGATAAAGCGAAAGAATTCCTTCTGCCGTTGAGTTCATCTCAGAAACCGGAAGAACGGTATTCCCAGCATCTTGGAATGAGTATTGACTCATGGTATGTGGAGATACATGGATCATTGAGAACAGGTCTCTCTGCAAAAGTGGATAGAGTGGTTGATGAGGTTCAGAGGGATGTATTCTATGGTGGAAATGTGCGGTCTTGGATGAACGGAAGAACAACTGTGTTCTTACCGTCACCAAATAATGATGTGTTCTTTGTGTTCACTCATTTTATCAAACACTTCTATAAGGAAGGAATGAATCTACGACAGGTATGTGACTGGTGTAGGTTGATGTGGACATATAGGGAATCATTGAATCACGGATTATTGGAATCACGGATTAGACGGGCAGGATTAATGTGTGAATGGAAGGCATTTGCTGCATTGGCTGTAGATTATTTGGGAATGCCTGTTGAGTTTATGCCGTTGTATGATGATTCAAGTAGATGGAGTAAGAAGGCATCGATATTAAGTGATTTCATACTGAATGGATATACAGGAAATTCTCTTCGAGATACTTATGGGATAGCAAAGTTGTTCCCTTGGAAAGCATTCTGTTATTCGTCAAGCATATTCCTGAATGTAAACTGGTTGAAGATTAAAGAGAGGTTGTTCCAACGATAAAACCTGAGTTTCAAGGATCAGGTTCCAAGTAAAGTAACCTCAACCGTTTTGTACGGTCAAGGTTACTTGGTTACAAAATCCTACTTCTTTAGGTATTTGATTACTTGGTGTCTGTTCTTCTTGCGGTTCTTCCTGCAAGAGACATGAATCCAGAAGTCCTTTCCGTTGGAAGTCTCCATGATGAGCTGATCGAAATCAGTGTTATGCTCCAGCCAATCAAACCACTTGCGGGCTGTTTCCAAATCAGTATGTTTTTGGTTATCATCCCAAGCCGTATAAGACGTAAGTGGGAGTTTGATATCAGCCGCCTCACCTAATGTGTGTTGTGAAGCGTAAGCCCCTCCTACTTTAACGTTCAATTGATTACATCTATAACCTGAAGAGATGATAATTGGCTTGCCTAAGAAGGAACGTAGAGGCTCCAATACCTCTTTGCACAACTGTTGCAACACAGGAACATACTGAGGTGGAACGGAGTTGTTGATGCCACAAGCGGTAGCAGTGGCGGAACGCTCGAATTCAGCAAGCGTGAAATGTTCGGATAAACGTAAGTTTGTCATAAGAATATAAGTTTTAATTACACGATAATAAGCTTTACTACATTGCCTCTGGAGAGGGATTTGCGAATCCTTTCATATAGAGGATCAAACGTGGTCCGGGGATGAATGAGAGAGTTTAGGCAGTTGTACTGGCCAACGAGGATGCTGCCATCCAAGCGATTGTGGACGCCATTGCCGGGTTTGAGCATGGGGCAGTAGCACGGGAGCGTTGAGTTCATACAAACGAACTTCAGCTTGGGGCAGAGGTCACATGGTGGTGACGGATTGAGGCACGGCATCTTACGGGAATACTGTTTACACTTCAAGAGCGTGATAACATATTCACCTGCCGGAACCTGAGCATTACTGTTCTCAAGGGTAGAACAGATACGGACTCCATCTATGGTGAGGTGGCCGTGAGTGTACTCACCTTTGGTATAGTCACGAGTTAATGATATAATCATACTTTTAACATTTAACACGGCAAAGCCGCTGCTGCCAAAAGAGGCGATTTTATCTCCCTCGAGGACTAAATTTTTGTTCCCTCCCGAGGAAACAAAAATTTCTTTGAGGAAGGAGGGGCCGGGAGGAGGAAGGTTAAATGTTAAAAGTTTAACATAGAGCTAATAAATGAAATAAATATAAGTATCAAGATATGTTCAATTTAGACAAGTTTATCGCTGACAGCGTGACGTTCCGTCCGGTCAGCATGTTTGAGCCGGACATCCAGGCGAATGCAGAGAAACTGACCCAAGAAATTGAGGGCAAAAGTGTTTGTGTGATTGGTGGCGCTGGTAGTATTGGTTCTTCATATATCAAAGCCATCCTGCGGTTCAAGCCAGGAAAGGTGGTTGTGGTTGACCTGAACGAGAACGGATTGGCTGAGCTAGTGCGTGATGTACGTTCGACGCAGGGGCTGTATGTGCCGGATGAGTTCCGTTGCTATACGCTGAACTTTGCTGATCCTATCTTTGAGCGCATCTTCCGTGAGGAGAAGGGTTTTGACATTGTGGCAAACTTCTCTGCTCACAAGCATGTGCGTTCAGAGAAAGACCGCTATAGTGTGCAGGCCCTGATAGAGAATAATGATATCAAGGCTAAAAAGCTGATGGACTTGCTGACGGTGTATCCTCCCAAGCATTTCTTCTGTGTTTCTACGGACAAGGCTGCAAATCCAGTTAATATTATGGGCGCCAGCAAGCGCATCATGGAAGACTTGGTGATGGCTTACAACAAGTACTTCAAGGTTACTACAGCTCGTTTCGCTAATGTGGCTTTCTCCAATGGTTCTCTGCCTGATGGTTGGATTCATCGTTTACAGAAGAAGCAGCCATTGGTGGCGCCAAGCGATGTGAAACGTTACTTCGTTAGCCCTGAGGAGTCTGGCCAGATTTGTATGCTGGCTTGCATCCTTGGGCGTGGCGGTGAAGTGTTCTTCCCGAAGCTTGGTGAAGACCAGATGCTCACGTTCTCTTCTATTTGTGATGAGTTCATGAAGGCCGAAGGCTTCGAGAAGAAACAATGCGCCAATGATGCTGAGGCAGTTAAGTATGCTGCTGCTATGGGCTATGATAGCGAGACGTACCCCGTGGTTTACTTTGGCTCTGACACCACAGGTGAGAAAGCCTACGAAGAATTCTATGTGCCTGGTGAGAAGATAGATATGCAGCGCTTCCAGGCTCTGGGCGTTGTTGAGCAAACCACACGCCATGAGATGGGTGAGGTAAACGGTTTCTTCGACAAACTGGAAGGCATCTTCGCCAAGGAGGACTTCACCAAGGCTCAGGTGGTAGAAGCCATCAAAGAGTTCATCCCGAACTTCGAGCATGAGGAGAAGGGTAAGAATCTCGACCAGAAGATGTAAATGTCCAAGAAGGTTTTGAAAGCAATCTGGCAGTTCTGTTGCTATGTGTTCTGGCCACAGAGAAGACCTGAAGAATAAATGATAGACAATAGGTTTATCCGCATAATACGTTGGCCCATCGTGACAACTATCATTTATGGCATATTACATGATGTCATATATGAGAAGTTAACTCCATGGATTTGGGGCTTCTTAAATATATATGAAGGGCTATGGCTTGATACCACTATAAGCATTGCCGTAATTGTTTGCATTGTTATTGGTTGGTCGCATAAACGAAATAAATATTCCGACGACTATATTGGCATTTTTATCACAGCCCTCTTACTTGTCTCCTTATTCTGGTTCGAAAGCCAAGAGCCTTACGTTTATTTGAATGTTTTCAATAGATATCCTATATGGCCACTACTTTTAGGAAGTTATCTGGTAGGCTTTGGGTTACATCATGTTTATGACCTGTTCCCCAAGAAGAAAGTTGATAAAGAGGGAGTCCAATTAGATGAAATACTATTGTTTCAGGATCTGCCAGTAACACAAATTGATGAAGACGAACTGGCCTTTAAAGACCAAGCAAAAAGGATAGCCTCTTCAATAATACAATTCAAAGGTGACAAATCATTCAGTATAGGGATAACTGGTGTATGGGGCTCGGGAAAAACGTCTTTCCTCAGTTTTGTGAAGCATTATCTTGGAGGTTTTAACAATGTTATCATTATAGACTTTTTCCCAAGACAGTCTGCTACTATACAGGATATTCAAAAAGATTTTCTATATGAATTGGGAAGGAAACTGGCATTATATCACTCCGGTGCACATAGAGTAACTGAGAAATACATGCATGCGTTAGGAACAATGCCTGATAGCATGTGGGCTGCAAGATTGTTTGGCACGTTGGGAGTTCAAGACGTTACCGAGAAAAGAACCGCAATATCTAGGATTATTGAAGAAATCGAAAAGAAGATAGTCGTTTTCATTGATGATTTTGACAGACTTACCGGCGAGGAAATTCAAGAGGTGTTGAAACTGATAGACAAGAATGCTGCATTTTCAAATACTTTCTTTATCACCGCCTATGAAAAGGAACATACTAATGAAGTTATTGCAAGCTACTTGGGAGAAGGTGGTAAAGGAAGGGACTACACTGATAAGTATTTTAATCTTGAAGTAGCCGTTCCTGTCAGATATAATTCTCGTTATATTAAGTTGCTCAGGCAGTACCTTTATAGCCTGAATGATAAGGGTATCATAGAAAGCAGTCATAACACAATTGATACTGCATTGCCTCGTCTATATCCTTTTATTAGTAAGTATCTTTCAACCGTCCGTGATATTAAAAGATATGTGAACCTTATCTCTGTAAAGCTTCCTATTGTAGAAAGGGATGTGCTTCTAGATGATTTCTTGCTGACAACATTAATAAGTTATCGATATCCGAATGAGTATGTGAGATTAGCGCGACATGAGTGGATTTCTGTTAAAGGTAATATTGGAGAAGATAAGAAAACATACACTTTGCATCTTCCTGATAAAGAAATTCTGGGAAGTAAGGAATTGCTTAATGCGTTGTTTTCAGAAAAAACTGCAAAAAGTGGATTCCGTTCAATTACACATAGAAACTCATTTGACCATTATTTCTATGATTATGACGCTCAAGATTTAAAATACAGGGAGTTGTCTACAATCCTTGATGCTTCTATAACGCCCGAGGAATTCAAAAAAACTATTCAACCTTGGATGTCTAATGAGAGGACGGAGAGTGATTTGATTGAATTCGTTTTATCTTATGAACATTCCATTCAAAGTGTTGATGAAGCAAAAAGATATTTACGACTGTTCTTTTTAACCAGAACATATTGTGAATCGAAAGATTTGTATATTGCTTCTCTATCATACTTGTTAGAAGGGAATCTTGAAGAGAATATAAAGACTTTCAAAAAAAGGGATGAGAAAGAATACAAGGGTTTCTTTAAGGCCGCTTTGAATGATATGTTTGATTGGCCTTTGTCGGTTGAAACACTTCATGACGCTCTTCATGCTGTTAATACATTGGATTCGGGTGAAGTCCCTAAGTTGATTTTCTCGCCAGAGGAATTGATGTTTTTTGCAAAAGCTAAATTAACGTTAGCCCTGGGTTTGATAAAAAAGAACCAGATTACAAATTGGGAGGTGTACAGGGTTCTGAGAGCATGTGTTTTAGAATTTATTCCCAACGGTCCTGGGGAATCCTACGATGTTGAAGCTCTGGAAATGGTTAGGCAGGCAATGTGTAAGAATCCGGACTTCTTCTTGAAAGATGTAGTTGGTCATTCTAAGGCTGAGAATCAAAATTCGAGTATACAACTTCAGTTTAAGGAAGACTTTCCATTCTTTGATTTGTTTAAGAGTCAGGAAGGATTCCAGAGATTCGTTACAGAATTGCCACAAGATACAAACAAGGAGATAGTATTATTCCTTTCACAGTTCGCAGAGTACTGTGTGGTCCAGAAGACATGGAAACCCATATTGTCTGTGAGCGGAGATTTGGGGCAGATTAAACAGAGTGATTATCATATGTACAATAAGCTTTTTGAAGGAGAGCCTGTTGAAGCATAATTATCATATGGACAATAAAGCAATAGAACAAATACATCTTTGTCTGGAAGAGCTACAGATGATGAAGCAGCTGATAGATTTGAAAGTTGCTGATGATTTCTGTAGCAGGATTCTTGGCATATACGTGATGATGCGCGTTGACGACATCACAAAAATATGGAGCCATAATATCCCACAGTCCACTATGGAGCGTACACTGGCTGATGGGGTTAAAACACAGTATAATAATGGTTTGAGAACTGTAAGAGATAAACTTGGGGCCCATTATCAGTCACCCTCGGAAAATGCTGATTTGTTCGGGAGTGTTAAGATATTCAGATCTATAGATTATGCCAACACCACTTGTCTGATAGATGCTATCATAGAAGTTGAATCCAAGATAGAGGGAGTTGCCGTTAATCCAATTGGATTCAAAGACCCTACAGATTTAAGAACTGCTGAAGACATTTTAAGTGAACTTAACTCAGATGACCAGGCGTACCTTACCTGTGGTGCCCTAGACGTTTTTGGGTTCAATAAGGGTGGGCTGATGATGACAACACCCGGCCAAATAAAAGGGCAGTATCTTAGGAGTATTGAATTGATGGTTGATGTGGCTAATAGCCTGTGGAAGGGCCAGTATGATAACATAGAAGCAGAGAGGATGTTCAAGAGATTGTATGTTTGTATGGTGTATAACTATCACGACAATTTGATTACAAGGACGGACATTACGAATACGGCAGAACAGTATGAAGAAGGCTTTGATAATCTTTTCCTGACTCTAATTTCCCCAAAAGACAACCGTACAATGCTTGAAGGAGCTTTTGCTGACTTCGAGAATAGATACTCAGTGGAACCGGTCATCAAAAGATATAGGAAAGTTCGTGATCATGCCTGCGCCCATTTGGATGAAGGAAGCACGGTAGCAGATATCAACAGAGAATTGGATGCATTGGATGTGTCTGTTTTGAAAAAGGTTTTTTGTGACATGCTTAATTTGTTCAATTTCATCTGCAATAGTGTGCTATGCCTAGGGCCACTAACATTGCCAGCAAGAATCCCTCTTCACGGAATGCAGATGGAAACAGTCAAGGATATTGAAAATTTCTATGGCGAGAGGCCGGAGGTTGAATTTCCGCAAGAGATGTCTTGTACAGAAATTCTCCGTTCAATAAGAAAAGGCGACAAAAGACAGGATGAAGCTAAAGAAACTCTTCGTAAGAGATTAATGTCACAGAATATAGAGGAATACCAGCAAATGATAAATGCCATAAGTGGCCGTCTGATTGAACAGTCGATAACAACGAATGAACTGTCTGCTATTATCAATGGGCTGAAAGATGCCAGACGTGGTTATCCAGAAAGAGTACAAAGGTCTTTGTTTGGGATGATGGCTGATAACATAATATTTAAAAATTGTAACGCTCATTTATTGTGGTTATTATCGGGTATATGCAAAGAAGATAAAGAAATAGATGTACGAAAGCTGTTGGATTCTATCATAAAGCAAGGGAAAGTCATACCTACTGCTCTATCTTTGTTAGGGCTACTTCATCTTGTTGTTGAAAAAAAAAGGACTATTTTTATTGATAAGAATAAAGCACATGAAGTGGATGGGGCATTAAAGGGATATTGCGATAACTTAAAACACCCTACGGAAAAGTTAGTCATCATGCTCGTTTTGGCTCAACACTGGTTTTGGGATCAAGATTATGTCTTTTGTAGAAGTTACGAGACGCTTTATACCAATTTCTTCGAAGAACAGATTAGACTGGCTCTAGAGAATTACTTTAGATATATAAGATTGGATGAAACGGATGAGATAAAACTCTGTGAGCATTATCAGGAAAGAAATCTATTCATACTATTGCTATACCGCTTAACAATTCAGGAAGATTTAAGAGTCCAGAAGCCAAATCTATTCGCTGAAATGTGGAAATACAATGGGTTTGTTCGGACAAAGGAAAACATATATGAGGCATTTGGTGTGGGGCTAATGACGGAGTATACAGGTGATTTAGAGAGTGCGAAGATAATTTTCGAGACCTTGGCAAAAGAGAATCCTCTGAACGATGATGCGATTAAGACTTTGGAAGGCTTTTATTTAAGAAACCCGGGAATGAAGGGATGTAAATGAGAAAGGAATATATTAAGAAAGGGACATGCATATTTTGTGGCAAGAGCAGGCCAGATGTTACTTTCTACGATAAGCCGCACACTACTCCTCATAGCCTTGGAAGTGATAGGATAGGTTTTGACGTTTGTGACAGCTGTAATCACTTCTTTGGGGAGCCTGACAAGTCAATGTATCCTCGCTTAGCGGTTGAGACATGTGTAAAAGAAATATTTGGTGTTACACGGTTTATGCTGAATTTGGAGAAGGAAGGGCATGAAGAAGACATGCTCAAATCAAGATACTTCAACTTTTGGAGAAGCCGCAATACCTTGCAGTTTAAGAGTTCATTCAGTGGTAGGCCTTATTTCAAAAGAGTTTTTACCAAGCAATTCAAAAGGGGGCTGTATGAGCTATTCTTGCAGGAGTACCATCTGGCTACGGAAAATGGACTAGACCCTCGTTTTGACAGAGTGAGAAAATATGCTCGTTACGGCATAGGCGATCAACCCGTGTGGCATTTGCAGACAAGAATGATGTTGGTTGAAGCCAACATGGATGTTCCTAAGTTGACTTTTGAGAAACCTTCATTGGATGAAATTGACACATATGGTTTCTATTCCATGTACTTATGGGGACTCTGGTTTTATTTGGAGGTTACACCAAGGGCTGATTTGACAAGAGAAGTTTATTTGAGTGAGCAAGCCAAAAAGGTTAATGTGGGAGGATTTGTTGTGAAGGATATGGTACTTCTTCAAGATATAGAGCAAGTGGACTTTACTCTAAGACAACTATACGGAAGTCATGGTTAAAAGTTAATGCTTCTAGGTGCGCTAGAATAAACAGAGTGGGCGCACGCCCTGGCGGGCGGCCTCTCTGTGTGCGGAGCGGAAGGCTCTTTGGGGCAACGCCCCAATGTGCCTGAAGCGGGGATGATGATTAACAATAAAAATACAAAAAAAATATGGCGCTAAAATGGCTATTTGACAGAATTGTTGCATTGATAGGTTTGCTGGTGCTGTGGCCGGTGCTGCTGATTGTGGCGGTGCTGGTAAAGGTGAAGATGCCGGGCGGTCCTGCGTTTTTCGTGCAGAAGCGCGTGGGCAGGAACGGGCGCTTGTTCAACTGCCACAAGTTCCGCACCATGACGGTGAAGCACAACGGCAGCACGGTGAGCGTGGCGGGCGACAGCCGCATCACGCCACTGGGCGCAAAACTGCGCCACTGGAAGCTGGACGAGCTGCCAGGGCTGTGGGATGTGCTTATCGGCAATATGAGTTTTGTTGGGCCTCGTCCTGACGTTCCTGGGTATGCGGATAAACTCGTAGGGGATGATCGGGATGTTTTGAAGTTGAGGCCGGGGATTACTGGGCCGGCCACACTCAAATACCGCTTAGAGGACGAAATGATTTCAGAGTATGTGGCTCAGAGGCAGAAAGAAGGGGATACTCGCCCTATGCAAGAGATAGCTGTAGAGTATAATGATACTGTAATTTATCCAGATAAAGTTCGATTGAACTGCTATTATTATAGGCATTACTCTTTCATTAAGGATATACAGATAATATTCTGTACCGTGTTGGGCAAGAAAATGCAGTATGCGGGAGAGGTAATATGATTATCGATAAGGTACTTCATGATGAAGTGACCCAACAGGCCAAAGAATCTCCAAGGCTGCGGATGAACTATAACTTTCATCAAAGTCTTGATGAGAAGTGTCACAGGTTTCTGAATGCCGTTGAGCCTGGAACAGAAGTGCCTATTCATAGACACCCGATAAAGGACGAGACATTTGTATTGCTCCGAGGTAGAGTAAGAGTTACTACTCATAATGATGATGGCTCGGAAATAGAAAGCGTGGTTTTAAGTTTTGAGGATGGAGTGTATGGTGTTGATATCCCCAAGGGAGTCTGGCATAAGCTGGAGTCGTTAGAGTCAGGGAGTGTTATCTTTGAATGCAAGGAGGGACCGTTTGTGGAGCATGAGGTGGAAGGCGTTCTGGAAGTGGAAGTGAAAAATGAAGAGTGAATAGTTGAGTTCAGCCGGACGCCGTGCTGGTGCTGGGCGACACGAATTCCTGCCTGTCGGTCATCGGCGCGAAGCGCCTCCATATCCCCACGTTAACCTTCGGTTTTCCTCTGTCGCGACTCGGGAATGCTCAAGCGAGCTTGGCATTCCGCTCGCTGCTCCATCGGTTCCATATGGAAGCCGGCAACCGCTGCAAGGACGAGTGCCTGCCGGAGGAGACGAACCGCCGCATCGTGGATATCATTTCCGACGTGAACATGGCATATTCCGAGCATGCGCGCCGCTACCTGGCGGATACGGGTCTGCCGAAGGAGCGCACGTATGTGACGGGCAGCCCCATGGCGGAGGTGCTGCATAACAATCTGGCTGACATTGAGGCCTCGGACATTCACGCCCGGCTGGGGCTGGAGAAGGGGAAGTACATCCTGCTCTCTGCGCACCGCGAGGAGAACATCGACACGGAGAAGAACTTCCTGTCGCTCTTCAATGCCATTAACGAGATGGCGGCGAAGTATGACATGCCCATCCTGTACTCGTGCCACCCGCGTTCGCGCAAGCGCCTCGAGGCTTCCGGGTTTAAGCTGGACCCGCGTGTGATTCAGCATGAGCCCCTCGGCTTCCATGACTACAACTGCCTCCAGATGAACGCATTTTGCGTGGTGTCGGACTCCGGCACCCTGCCCGAAGAGTCTTCGTTCTTTACGTCGGTGGGCCATCCCTTCCCGGCTGTCTGCATCCGCACCTCCACCGAGCGCCCCGAGGCCCTCGACAAGGGCTGCTTCGTGTTGAGCGGCATCGACACCAAGGGCCTGCTGCAGAGCGTCGACGTGGCCGTATCCCTCATCCGCGACGGCCTCCCCGGCATCCCCGTGCCCGACTACGTCGACGAAAACGTTTCCACCAAAGTCGTCCGCATCATCCAGAGCTACGTCGGCGTGGTGAATAAGATGGTGTGGAGGAAGTTCTAGAGAAACAAATGGTTATCGACGCGCCATTATTGAATCAGGTTAGTGCCCAGGCCAAGGCATCTCCGCGGCTGCGTATGAACCATAACTTCCACCAGTCGCTGGAGGACAAGTGCCATCGGTTCCTGAATGCGGTGGAACCTGGGACGGTAGTGCCCATCCATCGGCACCCAACGAAGGAGGAGTCTTTCGTTATCCTGCGAGGCAAGGTTAGAGTGACTACGCACAATGATGATGGCTCTATCCTAGAAGATGTGGTGCTGAGTCAAGAGAGTGGTAACTATGGGGTTGACATCCCTAAGAATGTGTGGCATAAGCTGGAGTCGTTAGAGTCAGGGAGTGTTATCTTTGAATGCAAGGAGGGGCCGTTTGTGGAGCATGAGGTGGAAGGGGTGATGGGGGAAGAAAGATAAAATATGAGGGCTTATCATGGCTGCCACCATGATGAGCCCTCTAGTCATTAGAAATTCATTGAGATTGTTACTTGCGATGCTTGGTAGGACCAACTTTTACTTTCTCAACAATAGCAGTACTTTTGCGCCTTTCGGCTTCTTTGATAGGGATAAAACGCCCCGTTTTGGCGTCTCTCCCTCGTAAAGATGTTTTAGCCATTTCTTAAAACTTATCGTGTTTCCTCTCCTGTGGTCTTGAGGCATCACCTGGTCCATTTGACGGCTGGGGCCATTACCTTATAGGGGCAAATGTCGGAAGGAATTATCAATATCATGGTCTATCTTTCCCAAATGCCACTGATGGCAAAGATAATGGGCTGAGGGCCAAGTTTGACAATAATAATTGTTCTAGTTTGTCCTTATAAATAGGATTGTTATAATGCATCGTCTCTTTGTGATAGCCACGCCTCCGCATGAATATGTGTTTATGAAATTCAGCAGATAGCCAAACTTGGTAGATGATTTAGTAGCGTTTCTATAAATTCGGGGCAAAGAAAATTACTCGGGCCGGAACCAAATGGATTCCGGCCTTTTTTGTTGATAAAAAGACTTCCGATTCTATGGATTCGGTGGAAAGATTTGCTATTTTTGTGTGAGCCTGATAGTGGGCGAGAATTGATTAAATGAGAAGATTATGACCAAGAAACAACAGATTCAACTGTTTGAAGAGAAGAAGGTTCGGACCGTGTGGGACGACCAGGAGGAGAAGTGGTACTTCTCGATTGTGGATGTGTGCGGGGTGTTGACGGACAGTGATTACCAGACTGCTCGTAAGTATTGGAAAGTGCTGAAGGGTAGGTTGAAAAAAGAGGGGAATGAAACGGTAACAAATTGTTACCAGTTGAAAATGCCTGCAAGCAATTGGAGAAGCGGGTAGGGCATTCGGTCATTTCGCCGTCAA
>Ga0265298_10001759_pt1 | contig 31675 bp, 18 predicted proteins | sample AusTroGonzalo_MG_3_FD_193486 | JGI IMG/M metagenome (GOLD analysis project Ga0265298, IMG submission 193486) | Bovine rumen microbial communities from tropical cattle in Woodstock, Queensland, Australia - Gonzalo_01 | ecosystem: Host-associated > Mammals > Digestive system > Stomach > Rumen ... | reverse complement strand
ATACTGGCTCACCTGAAGCCCAGATAGCCTTGTTCTCATACCGTATTTCCCATTTGACGGAACATCTTAAGGAGAACCGTAAGGATTATAGCACTGAAAGGGCACTGACCCAGCTGGTAGGTAAGCGCAGGAGACTGCTCAACTACCTCAAGGAGAGAGACATTGAGCGCTACCGTGCCATCGTAAAGGCTCTCGGTCTGCGTAAGTAAGGCTAGAAATGAAAGAAGAGGGTTGACTGAATTGGTCAACCCTCTTTTTTATTTAGCCGAAGGCCGATAAAGGGCCAATGCCAACGCCAAAGTTTTTTATTACCTTTGCAACCCGTAATCAAATAATAAAGAATGAACGAACTTTATTCAAACCTGCCATACAAGGTAGCAGACATCAAGCTGGCTGATTTTGGCCGCAAGGAGATAGAGATGGCTGAGAAGGAGATGCCCGGTCTTATGGCTCTTCGTGACAAGTACCATGATACCAAACCTCTTAAAGGCGCCCGCATCATGGGCTCATTGCACATGACCATCCAGACTGCGGTTCTTATAGAGACCCTGCATGAATTGGGTGCTGAAATACGATGGTGCTCATGTAACATATATTCAACCCAGGACCATGCTGCTGCAGCTATTGCTGCCGCCGGAAGTGCCGCAGTATTTGCCTGGAAGGGTGAAACGGTGCAGGAGTACTGGTGGTGCACACTTCAGGCTATGAATTTTCCTGAAGGCGGCCCAAACATGATAGTTGATGACGGCGGTGACGCTACGCTTATGATTCATCTGGGTGTTAAGGGTGAGAAAGATCCCAAGGCTCTTGATTATGAAGCTGAATCAGCCGATGAAAAGGCTCTTTTGGCTGCTCTCAAAGAGGTTGCCAAAGTAAAAGGCAGCAGCTATTGGCATGATCTGGCCAGGAATATCAGGGGCGTGAGTGAAGAGACTACCACCGGTGTACATCGTCTTTACCATATGCAGCAGAACGGTGAGCTGCTGTTCCCTGCATTCAATGTAAACGATTCAGTTACCAAGAGTAAGTTTGACAACTTATACGGTTGCCGCGAGTCACTGGCTGACGGCATAAAGCGTGCTACCGATGTTATGATAGCCGGTAAAGTTTGCGTAGTGTGCGGTTACGGTGAAGTGGGCAAGGGTTGCGCCCAGAGCATGCGCTCATACGGTGCCCGCGTCCTGGTGACGGAGATTGATCCCATCTGCGCCCTTCAGGCGGCAATGGAAGGTTATGAGGTGGTTACAATGGAAGAGGCTGCTCCTCAGGGAAACATATTTGTTACTACCACAGGCAACATTGACGTCATAACTACCGATCACCTCAAGGTCATGCCCGATCAGGCAATAGTATGCAACATAGGTCATTTTGACAGCGAGATTCAGGTAGATAAGCTCAAGAACATTCCGGGAATCCGTTGCCAGAACGTGAAGCCGCAGGTGGACCGTTACTTTTTCCCTGACGGTCACAGCATCATCCTGCTGGCCGACGGCCGTCTGGTGAACCTGGGTTGCGCCACAGGTCATCCCAGTTTTGTGATGAGCAACAGCTTCACTAACCAGACACTTGCCCAGATAGAGCTGTTCAACAAGCAGTATCCGGTTGAGGTCTATCGCCTGCCCAAGCATCTGGATGAGGAGGTTGCACGTCTGCATCTGGAGCGCATCGGAGTTCATCTGTCCAAGCTTACCCAGGCTCAGGCCGATTACCTGGGCGTTCCTGTTGACGGACCCTATAAGGCAGAGCATTACAGATACTAAAATACTACCATTGGGGACGGTTCCGTTTGGTACTGTTTTGGGATAATGAGCAATATGGAGAGAAAGACAATAGTGGTTTACGGGGCGTCGAGCGCTGATGTGGAGCCGGTGTTCAGCAATGCGGCTTATAGGCTTGGAGAACTGATAGCGCGTGACGGAAAGCGACTGGTGTCAGGTGCAGGGAGTACTGGTCTGATGGCTGCCGTAGAGAACGGGGCATTGGATGCCGGTGGTACAGCCATCGGAATAATCCCGCAGTTCATGGTCGATAACGGATGGCTGCATAAAGGGCTGACAGAGACCATAATCACCCCCAGTATGCACGAACGCAAGAACCGGATGGCTCAGATGGCCGATGCCGTTATTGCCCTGCCAGGCGGAACAGGCACCTTTGAGGAACTCTTTGAGATCATTACCTGGAAAATGTTGGGACTTTTTGTCAAGCCAATCATCATACTCAATACAGACGGTTATTACGATCCGCTCTTGGAGATGCTTGACCGTACCGCTGACCGCCATTTCATGAATCCCGTCTTCAAGAAACTTTGGGCAGTAGCCGCCACTCCCGATGAAGCCTTATCTCTTGTAAATACTCTTCAGGACTGGGCAGATATGACCAGTAAAATCCGTGCAGACCGATGACATTCCCGTTCATATCAGAGCTAGACAGTCCGCTCGGTATCAGCGATTGGTATCTGCTTATACTGATAATATCCTTTTTGCTGAACCTGTTTGTTATGGGACCTTATATAGCTTTATATCTGGACGGATTGTCAGTCATGTACCGTTTCAATAGTCCGGATTCTGATATACGTTATCCCGAGTATTCCCCGTTTGGAAAGATTGTGGTTGTACTGCTTTCCTGTACAGACATCGCGTTGGGCCTGTCTCTTGTCCTGTATGACCAGAGAGGACCTGACGCAAATATCATATCAGTTTTTTTTGAGGCCTTGGTATGGCCGCTCATGTTCTTTCTTATAAGAATATTTTTGTACCAGATTGTGAATTCATCCCTTTACAGGTCTCAGACTATTATGCTCAAGACCTCAAGATGGAACAATTTTTTCATTATGGCCTTTTCAGCTTTAGGTTTTTTCGTCCTGGTGCTGACCTCCATAGTACTGTTTCTGGAAATGCCGTCGTGGGTTCTGGTTGTCTGCATGTCAATTTTGCTCCTTCTGGCGGAAATAGGGTTGATTTTTAAAATAAAAACCTCCTTATTTAAGAATAAGTGCTCAAATACGAGATTTATTTTGTACCTTTGTGCGCTCGAAATAGGACCTATCATATTGTTGTTGGTTCTTTTGGGGGTATTCTTTAGTTAATTTTAAACCGTACAGACATTGAAAGTAAAAAAGGTTCTTATTTCCCAGCCGCAGCCTACAACCGGCAAGTCACCGTATTTTGACTTGGCTGAGAAGTATGGCGTTGAGTTTGTTTTCAAGCCGTTTATTCGCGTGGAGCCTCTCAGCGCCAAAGAGTTCAGGCAGCAGCACGTCAATATTCTTGACCATACCGCTGTAGTGTTTACCTCTCGTCACGCGGTAGATCATTTCTTCCAACTTTGCGGAGAGTTGCGCATAACCATACCAGAGGACATGAAATATTTCTGCATTACCGAGACAGTTTCTCTTTATATCCAGAAATATGTCCAGTATCGTAAGCGCAAAGTATTTTTTGGCAATACCGGAAAGGTGGACAGTCTCATGGCTCCAATTCTCAAACACAAGACAGAGAAGTATTTCATTCCCATGTCAAATGTCCATACCGGTGAGCTCAGGGATCTTCTTGATGCCAATAAGATAGCCCATACCGAGGCCGTCATGTATCGTACTGTGAGCAACGAGATTCTCAAGGATGAGCTGAATGAGTTTGACATGCTTGTGTTCTTCAGCCCGGCCGGAATAGAGTCGCTTAAGCAGAACGCTCCCGATTTTGTACAGGGTGACAAGATAATCGGTTGCTTTGGCGGCACAACAGCCAAGGCCATCCGTGATGCCGGTCTGCGTCTTGACATAGAGGCTCCTGTTCCGGGAATCACATCCATGTCGGCTGCTATTGACGCATGGTTGGCTGCCAACCAGAAGAAGTAATCAATATTCCATACTGACGGGTTCCTACCATTAAGGTACTGTGCCTTTATGCGGAACCCGTCATTTTTTATGAATTCAGGAGCTAATGCATTTTCCAAGCAGGAACGTCTATGTGGCAGTAAGCGGATAGACAGACTCTTCAGTGAGGGAAACCGTCAGATTTCGGTGTTCCCGGTACGTTTGGTGTGGCTCCTGACCGATGAAATAGAGGGCGTGCAGATACTCATCAGTGCTCCCAAGCGTAATTTTCATCACGCTGTTGACAGAAACCGTATCAAACGTCAGATACGTGAGTTCTACCGTACATGTTCAGTTCCTCTGAAGGAGGCCATTGCCAAAAGAGGCAAAGGACTGGCTCTTGCATTTCTGTTCAATGATACCCGCCTTTGGGATACCGGTAAACTGACGCCGCGCCTTCAGTCTGCGATGGATAAGCTTCTGGAAAGCATATCCGGAAATACACAGGAGAATGAAGCGGTAAAAGAAGCGTAAAAATGAGAAATCTGTTGAATATTTTTACCAAAGCACTTGGCTGGCTGCTCATGCTTCCTATCCGCTTCTACAGGAAATTCGTCTCACCCCTTACGCCGCCATCATGCCGCTTTGTCCCTACATGTTCACAGTACGCCATCGAAGCCATAACCAAGCACGGCCCGTTCAAAGGTACATGGCTGGCATTCAAGCGAGTACTTCGCTGTCGTCCGGGCGGTGGTTCCGGCTATGATCCCGTGCCATAAACCGTATTTACGGAGTAAACGGATTCATGGAAATTAAGGACATACATACTCACATCCTGCCGGAAGAGCCGGGTTCAGCTCTTGTCTGCATAGGCTGCGGCCCTCTGCCGCAAAATGCAGAAGGACATTTTTTCAGTGCAGGCCTTCACCCCTGGGATGTAACAGGACATGATGAAGAATCGTTAGCCGAAATCGAAAGACTGCTGGCCTTGCCGCAAGTCCTTGCTGTAGGTGAATGCGGATTCGATACGCTAAGAGGCCCTGCCCATGACTTGCAGGAAAAGGCATTCATATGTCAGTGTGAGTTCTCGGAACGTTTCAGGAAACCCATGATACTCCACGTAGTGCGTGATTTTGACAGCGTAATACGTATCCGTAAACAACTAAAACCCACCCAGCCCTGGCTAATACACGGATACAGGGGAAACACCGGACAAATGAACCAGCTCTACGCCCAAGGCATCCTGGTCTCATTAGGCCCGAAACACAACCCCGAAACCCTGAAACAAATCCCCTCCAACCGCCTCTTGCTTGAAACCGACGGCAATTGCCCCATCGATGATCTGATACAAACAACTGCAATTTTGAGAGAAGAGACAGTTGAGACCATAAAACACCAGATTGCACAGAACAGCAAAAGTTTCCTTTTGCAGTAGCAGAACTATCAGTTTGGGGAGCGTCAGTGCAGTGGCGTTAAGCGGAGAGGCAGACACAATAGGGAATGATTTTCTGTGTTGAGAAAAACTTCCTGGTTGCACAGAACTTTTAGGGGTATCGGTATCGGAAACCATCGACGCCCATGTCGCTGTGAACTGACGAACGAAGAGAGAGTAGAGGAAGCTCGCTTGCTCTACCGAACGAGGAGGAAGTCAAGAACGTAGTTCTTAATGGGTCCCGCGCCAAAGGCGTGGGAGGGATAGCGCGAAGCGCGTAGTTTCAGATACTGATACCCCTAAAAGTTCCCTAAATAGTGCACATAAGTATATGTTCCTATTGTGTATGAACCGGAGTTTATAAGAATAAAAATTGCGGTATTAGCCAAAGAATTGTATATTTGCGCACTTTTTGTGGAAAATATTGAAAATCTAAATCATAGAGTAATGACTAATTTTGTTGAAGAACTTACCTGGAGAGGCATGATCCACCAGATGATGCCGGGTACCGATGAACTTCTGGGCAAGGAGCAGGTAACTGCTTATGTGGGCTTTGACCCGACTGCCGATTCCCTTCACATAGGGCATCTGTGCAGTATAATGATACTTCGTCACTTCCAGCGCTGCGGCCACAAACCTCTGGCACTGATAGGCGGAGCCACCGGAATGATAGGTGACCCCAGCGGCAAATCGCAGGAGCGCAACCTGCTTAACGAGGAGACCTTGAAACATAACGTGGAGTGCATCCGCAAGCAACTGGCCAAGTTTCTGGACTTTGACAGCGACGCTCCCAACAAGGCAGAACTTGTAAATAATTATGACTGGTTAAAGGATGTAACGTTCCTGGATTTTTCACGTGACATAGGCAAGCACATAACCGTCAATTACATGATGGCAAAGGACTCTGTAAAGAAGCGTCTGAACGGTGAGGCCCGTGACGGTCTGTCATTCACTGAGTTTACCTACCAGCTGCTTCAGGGTTATGATTTCCTTTATCTGAACGAGCACAAGAACTGCAAACTCCAGATGGGCGGAGCTGACCAGTGGGGCAACATAACCACCGGCGCTGAACTCATCCGCCGTATAAACGGTACTGAATGCTTTGCCCTTACATGTCCGCTCATCACCAAGTCCGACGGCACCAAGTTCGGCAAGACCGAGGGCGGTAACGTATGGCTTAATCCCGAATACACCTCACCATACAAGTTCTACCAGTTCTGGTTGAACGTGAGCGATGAGGATGCCAAGCGTTACATCAAGATATTCACAAACATCGAAAAGGATGAATGCGAGGCTCTGATAGCAGAGCACGATGCAGCTCCCCATCTGCGTCTGGTACAGAAAAGACTGGCCAAGGACGTGACCTGCATGGTACACAGCGAGGCGGACTACAAGGCTGCAGCCGAGGCTTCGGAGATACTGTTCGGTAACAATGCCGGCAGTGATGACCTCAAGGGCATTGACGAGTCCATGTTGCTGTCAGTGTTCGAGGGCGTACCTCAGTTCCGTTTCAGCCGCGACCTGCTCAAGCAGGAGGTTAAGGCAAGCGATTTCCTGACCGATGTATGCCCGGTTTTCTTCAGCAAGAGTGAAGCCCGTAAGATGATGCAGGGCGGTGGCGTATCCATCAATAAGGAGAAGACATACGACCATTCCCGCATATTTACCGAGGCTGATCTGGTTGACGGCCGGTACATAGTGCTGCAGCGTGGTAAAAAGAACTATTATTTGCTCATCGCAGAATAAAATGAGATGCTTCCCGTCTCATTGATTCGGGATTTATCGTTATCTTTGCAGTCCCTATGGGGACATAAGGCGATTGTCGTATGGTGTAATGGTAGCACAACAGGTTTTGGTTCTGTTTGTCCTGGTTCGAATCCGGGTACGACAGCAGGGAGGGTGATAGTTTTTTTCACCCTACTTTTTTGTGAAAAGAAACATTTTCTGAAATCGCCTTTTGGAATATCTGCAACTGTGATTCATGAAACAAATCTTAATCTTTTGGAAATATTTTCTAAGGTTTTTGAATGGCTGGTTAAGAGCATGGCACAAATCTTAATCACTAAGGCACGGATTTGAGATGCGGTTCCCGGTTTGGCGCGTATCTTTGCGCTGTAAGTTTTCATGCACATATTTGGTTAGTAATTGACTTTCGTGATGTCTTTGCTTCGGTCTGAGAAGATGTGGAGAAAGACCTAAACAGAGGGACCGCAGATTTCAGTGCGGTCTCTTTTTTTGTTCCGTTAAACTTCGTTGCCAACGTGATTATTCCCCTCGAAATGTTAAAAAACGGCATCCCGAATATTTTTTTCATGGTTTTATCAAAAAAAATTTTGCAATTGGTGTTCTAAAACACAAAAAAGCGTTAACTTTGACCGCTATCTGAATTTTTAAAAATATAATATATTAACCTAAAAGCTTATGAAGAAGCGTTATCTATTTCCTGCAGACTATATGGCTGACCCTTCAGTCCATGTCTTCAACGGCAGGGTTTACATCTATCCTTCTCATGACTGGGAGTGCGAGAATGTCGAGAACGACAACGGCGACCAGTACGTCATGAAAGATTATCACGTCCTTTCCACCGATGACATCATGAACGGTGAAGTGGTTGACCACGGTAAGGTTATAGGTCTTGAGGATATCCCTTGGGCCGGCCGCCAGCTCTGGGACTGCGATGTCCAGGAGTACGAGATGGAGGTGCCCACCAATGCCGAGGAGCAGGCCCAGGGCATGGGTTACAGCAAGAAGGTAAAACGCTACATAATGTATTTCCCCATGAAGGATCGCAATGACGTTTTCCATTGGGGAACAGCCATTGCACAGCGTCCTGAGGGTCCGTTTATTCCTAATCCTGCACCTGTGGCCGGAAGTTATAGCATTGATATGTGTGCTTTTCGTGATGATGTCGATGGTGAGGTTTATGTCTATTTCGGAGGTCTGTGGGGTGGTCAGCTTCAGCGCTATAAGGATAACATCCATCTTGAGACCCCGTATCTGCCGGAAGGAAAGGAGGATGCCCTGCCCAGCCGTTGCGTACGTCTGACTAAGGACGGTCTGAACTTTGCCGAGGCTCCGCGTCCCATTCTGGTGGTGGATGAGAAGGGAAATCCCCTCAAGGCCGACGATCCCCACCGTTTCTTTGAGGCATCATGGATGCACAAATACAAAGGCAAGTATTATTTCTCATATTCTACCGGTGACAGCCATTTCCTGTGCTACGCTACCGGTGATAACCCTTACGGTCCGTTCACTTATCAGGGCGTAATCCTTACTCCTGTCGTGGGCTGGACAACTCATCATTCCATCATTGAGTATAAGGGAAAATGGTATCTGTTCCATCATGACAGCGTGCCTTCAGGCGGCAAGTCATGGCTCCGCAGCCTCAAGGTCTGCGAGATTGAATATGATGCCCAGGGCCGCATCAAGACCATCGAGGGTATTGATAAGGAATAATTCTTCTTGAATAATAATTTAACTATTTATATAATGAAAAAAATCAATTCTCTTAAAAACCGTTCCGGGTTGGTCGGATTATTTCTGGCACTCTTGGGCATTTCATTCGGCGTTTCTTCATGTAGGCCGGATTTTGACCTTGACACCAGGATGCCTGAGAATCTTGGAACCAGTATCTATGAGACCCTTAAGGAAGGTTTCTCGAATGACAGTACCGGTGAGTACTACACATTCAACACCTTCGTAAGACTGATTGAAGACCTGAAAATGGTTGACGTTCTTGCCAAGACAGGCAGTAAGACCATGTTCGTGGCCGATGACAAGGCGTTTGAGCGCTTCTTCGGTTCCAATTGCCCGTTCACGGATGCCAATGGCAATCCTGTGACCAGTTACGACCAGTTGAGCAAAGCCCAGAAGACTATGATTCTGAACGGCTCCATGCTCAATAACGTTTATCAGGTTGCCATGCTTTCCAGCAGCCCCGGCGGCGATCAGGCTCCTCCTATTTTAGGTAACTGCATGCGCAGGGTTTCCGCTTCTTCAGTTTTGGATACCATTCCTGTGGTAATGCCAAGCCAGATGCCTCAGAACAACAAATACTGGGATCGTCTGCGTAACAAGACCGACAAGGGTATCGTTCTCCTTCAGGATGGAACCAACAAGCCTTTGATTTTCTTTGTTAACAAGTTCCTGGAGTCAAACAGGATTGACATGGATGATTATGACTTCCTGTTCCGTCTTGGTAAATACAGCCGCCCCGGTCAGAACAAGCCTGCTCATAAGGCTGGTGACGCAACTGTGAACGGTGCAACCATTGACTGGCCCAACAAGAGGTGCTTCAACGGATTCCTCCATGTAATGTCTGAGGTGGTGTACCTGCTGCCTAACATGGCCGAATACATTGCAACCGCTCCTAATGCACGCATTTACAGTTCTATTCTTGACCGCTTCTCTGTTCCTACATATTCTTCAGCAGACAGGGCAAGCCGCGACCTGAACGTAAGAGGAATGCTTACAGACGGTCTTCTGACCAGTTCAAAGCTTAGGGCTGCCATGGATGCCAACGGTGACTCCATTTATGTAAAGAAGTACTTGTCCAGCCGTGCCAGAAGCGGTTCAGGTAGGTTGAGCGTAACCACAAACCTGGACAACATGGCACCTTCCAACTCACTGCTCAAGTTCGATCCGGGATGGAACAGTTTCATATCATCTACAGTTAACTCCAACGCTGATGTGGCTCTTCAGTCAGATATGGGTCTGATGATGGTTCCTGTTGATGAAAAACTGATGCAGTGGTGGTTGGATCCAGACCAGGTAGGTGCAAGCCTTAGAGCAACATATGGTCTGCTTAAGGATGTTCCCGCAGAACAGATGACTGTTGACATGGTAATTGAGGATATGGCCGGTGTACCTCTGGATGTAATTGTTGAGCTTGTCAACAACAACATGCAGATATCTATGGTAGGTTCCGTTCCCAGCAAGTTCTCAAGCGTGCTTAATGACGCTCAGGATCCCTTCTTTGAGACAAGAACCCGTGAGGAGGCTGAGAACACTATAGATGATGTGGTCATGTGCTGCAACGGTGCAGTCTTTTTCACCAATACGGTATATGTACCTACTGCATACAGATCAGTTTCCTATCCTGTTCTGGTTAACGAGAAGCTTAAGATCATTAACTGGGCTATCCGTAAGGACGAGCAGTTGGCATACAGCGCATACCTTAACTCAATGGTTGCAGAGTACAGTTTCTTTGTACCTCTGATCGATACCGTTCCCGGCAGTCCGTTTGAGAACAAGATGGTGTGGATTGATCCCGCATCATTCTATCTCAAGAAGATAGGTGCAGCCGAGGGTACTTCACTCAAGGCTCTTGCATTCAGCTATGGCAAGAACTCAAAGGATGAGGAGAAGGTAATAGCTGATATCTATGACTTTGATGAGGCTACCGGTACATTCGTAGAGACAGGCAAACAGCTTGTTCCTGAGATGGTATCCAGCGGCAGCGGTGAGTCTGAGAATAATGCTACCAAGTTTATCCGTAACCGTCTGCTTGACCTCATGGATTACCATATTATAATAGGTGATGTCGAGGACACCAACGTCAAGGACGGAAACGGTTATTCATACTTCAGGTCAAAGGGTCGTGGAACCATCAGGTTCAAGACTGACGGTACAGATAATTTTGAGAACTGGACAGTAGAAGGAGGATGGCAGATCGAGAATGAGGATGCTGCTCCTGAAATCCAGTTCCCCGTCAAGATTGTAAAGCGTGTTGACTTGTCAAAGAAGACCAATACTATAGCTCCCGGTAACGGTAGGACATACATCATTGACCATCCTATTATGCCTTCCAGAAAATCCGTATATGATATTGTATCTGACAGTGTCAACTATCCTGAGTTCAAGGAATTCTTCAAGGTTATGCAGTATGCAGGTGTATTCGGAGAGACATCAAATCTTAATGAAATCGCTTCTCAGAGATGCATATCATCATTCAACACATATCATTACACTGTATATGTTCCCAAGAATGATGCAGTCAAGTCTTTGTTTGACAACAATGTACTTATGACTCCTAATGCACTGGCTGCAATAGATCAGGAATATGATTTCATAAAGGAAGACCTGGAATATGACTATGCTGAAGATCCTAAGAGGGACAGCCTTGTGGCAATAGCATTCAGGGATTCACTTCTGGAACTTTCATATCAGTTGTTCGGTGTACGTGACACTGCTGGTGCCGATGCTGCCGTAGCCAAGCGTAAGAGCGGTGAAACCGATGCTCAGTTTAACAAGCGCAACGGTTCACGTTACTTTACAAACCTCAAGCTTGACCAGCTCAAGAACTTTGTCAAGTATCATATCCAGGATAACTCGGTATACGTAGGTGCAGAGTTCAATGCAGGTATTGATGATGCCACCGGTCTTGCTGCTGAAAAGGCTGAGTATGAGACCGCTTACATGAACTCAAGGCAGCAGTTCATCAAACTGACTGTCAAGGGCGGCAACCAGATATCTGTTACTGATAAGGCCGGTCATACAAGTTATGTACAGCAGACTGTAGATGAGACTTCAGGCAAGCCTTATTATAATATAATGTGCCGCGAGTATGAGATCAAGCCGTTGACAGACGGAACGATAATGTCGGAGGATACTTATGACAACTTCTCTATCGAGACTTCATCATATGCTGTTGTCCACTTGATCGACAAACCGCTGAATTATGGCGAGCTCAATTTTTAACAAGCAAACATATTGAAAATGAAATATACTGACAGATTATTGAGAGGGGCTCTTGCCTTAGCATTGGTCACTCTGCCCGGTTTGATTCAGGCACAGAAAGCTGGCGATGTCATCAGTGGTGTCATTGAGGACGCTGAAGGCCCGATGATGATGGTAAACGTTACTGAAAGAGATGAAGCAGACCGTATCGTGGCTCACGCCATTACCGATATGGAGGGTAACTTCTCTTTCCGCCTTGTGAATCCTAAGGACAGGATTCAGATAACGTATGTAGGTTATGAGACAGTTGATATTCCTATCACCAAGCTCTATTATGAGATTACCATGAAAGAGCAGGGTGATCTTGAAGCAGTCGATATCATAGCCGAGCGTATTTCAGATCAGGAAGGTCTTAAGATTCCTGTACGTGAGGATTCACGTGTAGTCCAGACCATCGATATGTCTGAATATGAGAATCTTGGTATAACCACTGTCGATGAGATCCTTGCCGGACAGGTGGCCAGCCTTGACGTCGTATTTGAGTCAGGTGACCTTGGTGCCCGTTCACAGATGCGTCTGCGTGGTCAGTCAACCATTACCGGTGACGGTAACCCGCTTATCGTAATTGACGGTAACATCCTTTCTATCGATGAGAATACTGTAAACCAGATGGTGGATGCATTCAATGATGCCAATGGTATTCTGGGCGGTAACGGTCCGGAAGATGACCGCTTGGCTGAGTTGTTGAGCATCAACCCCTCGGATATCCAGTCAATATCATTCCTTAAGGATGCTGCTGCTACAGCTATCTGGGGTATGCGTGGTGCTAACGGTGTCATGGAGATCAAGACCAAGCGCGGTCAGCGCGGTAAGACCCGTGTAAGTTATCAGTACAGGCTTAATGCCAACTTCCAGCCCAACGGATACAATTATCTGAACGGTGACCAATATACCATGTTCGTTAAGGAGTCTCTGTTCAACCCACATCTTGATGATGCCAGAACCAACAGCATCTGGGAGATCAACTATGTACAGACAGAGCCTGACTATGAAATGTGGAATGACAATACCGACTGGGTAGCTGCCGTAAAGAAGGTTGGTATTTCACAGTCACACAACGTATCCGTATCCGGTGGTGGTGACAAGGCCCAGTTCCGTATTTCAGCCGGTTATGATAATGAGACAGGTTCAGTCATAGGTCAGAAGCAGAACCGTTTCACAACACGTGTAAACTTTGACTACTTCATTTCAGAGAGAATCAGGGTATCTACCAACTTCTCCATGACTTATTCAAGTACACGTCGTAGTGGTAATGCCGCCGTAAGTTCATCACTTACCATGATTCCTAACCTGGCTATCTACTATGAGGACCGTCTTACCGGTGAGCCCACCGATGAGTACTACCTCATGCCTTCATCATCCTCTTCAGACCTTCCCATGCAGAACAACCCTGTCCTGGAAGCTGAATACAGGGATAACTATTCAATAAGTCTGAATGTAAACCCGGACTTCCGTCTGTCATATAACCTGCTTGGTCTTGACAACAGTTCAACCAGACTTACTTATGAAGGCCAGGTACAGTTCGGCGTATCAAACAACAACAGTGAGAACTATACTCCTCAGATCCTGTCAAGAGACGGTTGGTCAGACCAGAATGCCAACTCCACCTCGGTGAACTCGAGTAAGAACTCACAGATAAACACTTCACATTCACTGACTTTCCAGCCGCACTTCAACAATCCAAACCATTCATTCATGATGATGGCCAGGATGACAGTACGTAACAGCAACGGTAAGTCACAGTCAACCGGTAAGGCCGGTCTGCCTTCAGGTTTCGAATCACCGGGTCTGCCTGGTAGAATCACCAGCATGAGCACCGGTGCCAGCCGCAGTCGTGGTGTAGATGCATCAGCTCAGATGCACTATTCATACAAGAGTAAGTACTCATTCACATTCACACTTACTTCAAACGGTACAACCCGTACAGGTAATGCCAAGAAGTGGGGTACATTCCCCGCAGCATCAGCCCGTTGGAACATATCTGATGAAAAGTGGTTTGACCGCATCCGCGAGAGTGGCCTTCTCACCATGGCCGGATTTAATGTCAGCTGGGGATTCCAGGGTAACGCTCCCGGTGGTGATGACATGTTCCGCAGCCGTTATTCATCAGGCAGCTCATATATGGGCGAATCCACTATCTATCCCGCCAACATCCGACTCAGTGATTTCCAGTGGGAGGAGCAGACTCAGTGGAACTTTGGTCTTAATCTGGGACTGTTTGACGATAAACTCACAGCCAACCTCAACTACTATTACAAGATTTCTGACAAGCTGATCAACAGTGGATATCCTATTCCTTCATCTTCAGGTTTCACATCACTTGGTGCTGTTAATGACGGTAAGATGTCAAATAAGGGTTGGGATATGACAATCAGTGCCAACCGTATTTATTCTACCAAGCTGTTCGGTAAGGACTTCAGCGTAGGCGGTAACATTAACTTCTCCGACAATGACAACCGTGTTCTTGAGATGAACGATGTTATCCTTAAGCAGTGGCAGCGTGACTTTGACTATGACAACTGCCATGGAACAAACGGTTACCTGTCATACGTAGCCCTTAACAACTCTTACGGTTCAATCTACGGATTCAAGTACAAAGGTATCTATCAGTACAGCGACTACAGTGAGGTTGAGGTTCCTGGCGTAAGCGGTCCTAACGCTCCTGTGGTTAAGGATGCCGACGGTAATGTAATCCTGAACTCACGTGGTAAGACCAAGCCCATGATGTTCGGTTACGGAACCCTTACCACTCCGTACGAGTTTGTAGGCGGTGATGTGATTTATGAGGATATCAACCATGACGGTAACATCAACGAGCTTGATATAGTTTATCTTGGAAGTTCTCTCCCCAAAATCACCGGTGGATTCAGCTTCAGAATGAGCTGGGGCCGTCTGTCATGGAGCAACAACTTCAGCTTCCGTGGCGGCAACAAGATAGTTAACGGTGCTCGTTTGCAGGCTGAGACCCCGCGTGACCTCAACAACGTTATGGCTGCCATCAACTGGCGCTGGCGTGTAGAGGGTGATGTAACCGAGATTCCTCGTGCCCTGTACAGATGGGGTTACAACGACCTGGGTAGCGACCGTTTTGTTGAGAACGCCGATTTCCTGCGTTGGACATCTTCATCTTTGAGCTACTCACTTGATCCCAAGATTGTCAAGAAGATTCATCTGAGCAGCATGAGCTTGAGTTGCAGTGTAAGCAACCTTGTTACCTGGACCAAATATACCGGTATGAGTCCTGACGTAGGTAGCGGTAGAGGCCAGGTGGCAGTTGATAACGGCCGTACTCCTCTTTCAAGAAGGGTCACCTTCAGTGTTAATGTGCAGTTCTAACTATATAAGACTATAGTATATGAAAAAATTTAAGTCATTATTTTTAATAGCTCTTGTGGGGGCGTCATTTAGTTCCTGTAATGATTTCCTTACACTTGATCCTCTGAATGACATTGTCCTTGAGAATTTCTGGACCGACAAGTCTGACGTGGAGAGCGTATTGCTTGGTGCGTACAGCGCTCTGGAAAAATCAGACTGCCTGCTCAGGATGGCCGTATGGGGCGAGATGCGTTCCGATAATATTGTAGAAGGTAACGGTACTTCCGAAGATATCCGTCAGATAACCCGTGAAAACCTGCTTATCACAAACTCATATTGCAAGTATAACGCTTTCTATGATGTTGTGAACCGGGCAAATACTGTAATGTATTTTGCGCCTATCGTAGCAGACAAGGATCCTAACTACCTCATGGATGAGCAGTTGGCCCATCACGCTGAGGCTGTAGCCCTGCGCGCTCTCTGCTATTGGTATCTTATCCGTACATTCCGTGATGTACCTTATGTTACCGAGCCTTCAATTGACGATGAGGGTGGATACCTTAAGTTCTATGTTCCTCAGATTCCTTTCGCTGAAGTACTTGATTCTATCATCAGTGACCTTGAGTCAGTCAAGAAGGACGCCGTAAACAAATACGGTGAAGACGTTCAGGCCAACACCTGCCGTATCACAAGAGCCGCTATCTGCGCTATGTTGGCCGATATGTATCTGTGGAGAGGCAAGGAGGGTGACTATGACAAGTGCATCGCAATCTGTGAGGAGGTTACTGCACAGAAGATAAAGGAGTGGAATGACAAGCGCAGTAAAGAAGGTAAGAACTGCACAGTTGTATCATTCAACGGATATCCTCTTATCTCTGACGCACCCGAGGATATTCCCGGTAACTCATACGATGAGATATTCGGTCATAGCGGTTCATTTGAGACACTGTTTGAGTTCCCGTACAACAGCGATGTCAAGAACCCGTTCGTATCAAGCTACTATCAGAACAACCAATCCACCAATGTGGGTCAGATCAAGGCTTTTGATAAGATCGGATCAGATTTCTCATCCGCTAAGGGAAATTCGGTCTTTGAGCAGCCTCAGGATACCCGTTATTACCAGAACCTAAAGCAAAGAAGTTCATCGTATGCCATCTGCAAGTATGCTTATGATGACCTGGATCTTAAGTTCAACTCAGGAGCAATAGAATTTGATGCCGCTTCATTCCGCAATCAGGTGGAGGCAAGTTGGATTGTTTATCGTTATACCGAGGTCCTTCTGTTCGAGGCAGAGGCTTACATAATGAAGGCCAAGCAGATTGCACCCGCCGGTACTGACAGCCTTATGCAGGTTGGTATTGTAAATGAGTATAAGGACAAGGCCTTCCAGCTGATAGATGCTGTAAACCAGCGTTCCATTGTGGCCGACAACAACAAGGTTGTTCCCACCACACTTACCAAACTTATAAGCTACTCACCTAACACCACAATCCAGACTATGGAAGACCTCCTCTTCAAGGAGCGTAGGCGTGAACTTATGTTTGAGGGCAAGCGCTGGTATGATCTGGTCCGTATGGCCCGTCGTGACGGCAACCAGGATCGTCTGATAAGCTTTGTTGAGAAGAAATATGACAACGCCACTTTGGCAGCAGTCAAGATTAAGCTCAAGAACCCGTACGCTTTGTATTTCCCCATGGCTAAGGATGAAATAGAAAAGAGCCAGGGTGTTTTGAAGCAGAATCCTGCATATAAGGATGACGAAAAGATTGAGCAGGCTCATTGATTTGTATAATGCATAGACTGAACGACATATACAGAACGGTTTTGGCGGTGTTTCTGGCAATCGCTCCGGTTGTCCTGACCGTGTCCTGCTATGAGGAGAACCATCCAGGAACGTATTACACGTTTACCGGACAGACTCTTGCAGACTATCTCGAGCAGGACTCGGCACATCGTTTCAACTCCTTTGTAGCTGTTCTTAAAAGAGCAAGCAAGTGGGGTGAGCTTGACACGTATGGTACATATACATGTTTTGCTCCTACCGATGCCGCTTTTGAGCGCTATCTGGAGTCAAGGAACATCAGCTCAATCGATTCACTCTCCTATGAGGATTGTGATACCATTGCCAGGACCCACCTTATCAATGCTGTCCTGTATCTGTCCGAACAGGAAGAAGGTGGATTGCCACAGGTAAACCAGCTTAACCGTTTCCTTGTGCTGAGTTACATAGGTGACACTTTGTCAAACGGTATAATCAAGGCACGTCCTGTAATCAACAGGGAGTCACGTGTAACCAGAGGAGACGATACTGTCCAGAATGGTGTCGTCCACGTGGTTGACAATGTGATCAGGGTGTCCGGTGATTATATCTTTGACATAGTTAAGCAGAATCCCAGAGTCAGCCTTTTCTTCAGTGCACTCAACCTTGTAGGACTTGAGGACTCGTTGCAGAAATGGCATGACAACAGCTACACCATAAGTTATGATTCGGCTTATGAAGGAATTATACGTCAAGGCGGTGGCTCTGATTATACAATAAGGTATGTACCTGAGCATAATTACGGCTTTACCGTCATGGCCGAGCCCGATGACGTATATGCCAGCCGCGGTATCTATACGCTTGATGACCTCATCAACCATGCTAATCAGGTATATCATGAGGCCTACAGTGCAGAGTATGATACATTAGGCAGCAGATATGACACCGTATGGCATGACCAGCGTAATCCTTTAAGGCGTTTTGTGGAGTATCACATACTGCCTTTCAGCATTCCGTCAATCATCAACTTCAACGCTAGGGAGGATATAATCAACGCTAAGGTGGAGACTTCTCTCCTGGATGCAGAGGATTACTTTGCTACCTATCTGCCGCATTCACTTATCCGTGTCTCCAGGGTTATGGGCAACGGCACATACTCCGGCGTGTTCGTTAACCGCAGGGGGGTAGGTGATAACGGTAACGGTGAGTTGGGTCGCAGTTTCTATCGCGGAATCAAGCTTTCCGAAGTGGAAGAAGGCGTCACTAATGAAGGTTGCAATGGATATATGTTCTATACAGATGATATCCTGGAGTATTCGGATTTCATCCGTAACGATATCCTTGACCGTCGTCTCAGGGTTGACTGTTGCACTCTTTCGCCCGATTTCCTCACATCCGGCGCCCGTCAGAAAAAGACGGATAACAATTATGAGGGTGTGGGATTCAAGCAGCCCGTCAACTTCAAGTCGTTCAATCAGGACTATTGCATGTGGGTTCGTTCGGCATTCGTAGCCAATATAAGCTATCAGGGTGACGGCTTGGACCTTCAGGGTAACTATGATATTATGCTTAAGCTCCCGCCTGTACCTCATGACGGAACATGGGAGCTGCGCCTTTCATACCGTGGATCTGCAGGTTGTGGCGTTGTCCAGAACTATGTGGGTGACGATCCTCTCAGTCTCCAGCCCTGTGGTATTCCCACAGACCTGCGTTGGTCGGCAGTTGACAATCCCAACATCCGTTGGAAAGCCGATCAGGACTTTGAAGGTGACACCATTGCCATTAATGCGTATGACAAGGCCATGCATAACCGTGGCTATATGAAGGGTCCGGATTCGCATTGGACATCTGATAAGGCTGAGCTTTTCCGCGATTATAGCCTTATAGCACGCAGAGTAATCACAACAGATTACTTCAGGGCCGATAAGGACTACTACCTCAGGATGAGGCTGGTGCTTGACAACCCCAATGCCGAAATGAACTTTGATTACATGGAATGGTGCCCCAAAAGCATATTCACCTTAAATGAAGACAAACATTGAGTCAAGATATAGGAATAATAATTATAAACTAATGATATGAAGAATTATTTCAAATTTTCAATGAAATCCGTCCTGCTGACTGCAGCCGTGGTTGTCTTTGCATCATGTAATGACACTTGGAAAGATCATTACAGTTTCAAGGAGACTGAGAGCAGTCATCCTGTTGCCAAGCTGGCCGAGACCCTTGGCAGCATAAGCGGTTATGAGAATTTCTTAAAGGCACTTGAGACTACTCAGATGTGCGACAAGTATGGAAGGCCTCAGGGCATTACATTCATGGATCTGCTTTCTGAGGATCAGTTCCTCACAGTCTGGGCTCCCTCAAACAACTGCGGAATAACCCAGGATGAGTGGAAAGAGTACACCAATCCCAAGAAAACTGCTGCACAGCATTATGAGGTTGGTGAGAAGTTCATTAAGAATCACATTGCACGTTTCAAACACACTGTGGGTGCAACCTCATCGGGTAAGATCTACATGTTGAGCGGCAAGGCTTTCACTTCAGCTCCTAATTCTATCGGAGGCAAGACCTATGATGCAAATGAAAAGAATATCCGTTGCTCCAACGGTATCCTGCACTGCATCAACGGTCATCTGGAGTATCTTAAGAGTCTCTATGAGTACATTACGCAGGCTCCTGAGTACAAGGATATATTCGGTGACTGGTTCAAGAGTTTCACCATTGAGACTCTGGATCTGGAAAAGAGTATCGCTTCAGGTATGAATGACCAGGGTGAGATCGTATATGTTGACTCCGTAATGATTGAGTCCAACCAGCTCATGCGCAGGTTCGGATATATCCACACAGAGGACAGTACATATGCAATCGTGATGCCCACCCCTGAACTTTTCAACAATGTCTATGACAGGATCAAGGAATCATTCGTATTTGCAGAGAAGAACCTTAACAATGACTCTCTCCAGCAGTACTATACCCGCGTGACCATGATGACAGATATGTTCTACAACATGAACCCCAAGGTACAGAAGTATTATCCTGATTCAGTCTTCTCAACGCTTTACAATTCTAACGAGAACAGAAGGGACGGCAAGCCTTATCATATATTCTCGCATCCCAATGAGGCAGGCGGACTGTTTGCAAATGCAATCAGTACCGAGGAGTGCAGTAACGGTACCATCTATTTCGTCGATGAGTGGCCGTTTGTTGATACTCTCACCTATCTGCGTCAGATCAAGCTGGAGGCCGAGAGCTATACAGCACTTGCCAGGTTCATGCTCAGACAGCAGTCTGTCAACAGCATAAAGGGCAAGAGACTTGAGAATCCCGTTCAGGTAATGAGAATATCCATGGAGGGTATGAGCTCATGGGATGCCAAAATATATATCAATGACAACCTTAAAGGTAAGTATGAGGTTAAGATGGTTATGGCTCCCAACTCGGTTGCTGACATGCCTAACTACATACATCCGGCTATTTCATACGTAATGCCCGACAATAAGGAATCGGTTCTCATAGACTCTGTCAGAATTGATACCATTATTGACAGCCGTGGCAGAAAGAGAGCCGTACGCTCACCGTTCTATGCCATCAATGATACATCCAAGTTTGATACAGTCAGCTTAGGTATTGTTGATTTGCCATACTGCAACTATGAGATGAACCAGGCACGTCTGGCTGTGACACTTTCAAGTGGTGTGAATGAGCAGAACAGTTCCAAGTACGCCAGCGAACTTTGGCTTGACTGCTTAATTCTGGATCCTATTGTTGAATGAAAAAAACAATAAAGATATGAAGTTATTTGACAAGAGAAGGTTTTTGCCTTTGGGGCTGGCCGCTTTGATGCTGATTCTTTCGGCTCCGGTCTCAGCTCAGAACAATCCTGAGAATCTGACTGTGGTTACCGGTTTCGTGACCGATGCCGCTACGAACAACCCTATGGCCGGTGTCAAGGTTCAGGCATACAATATCGCGCGTCATTCGGCCATGACCAAGGAGGACGGTTCATTCTCAATCAAGATTCCTGACTATGTGTCATCGCTCACATTCTCACTTGAGGGTTGCAACACTGTAGTGTATGCTCTCAGAGGCCGTACCGATGGCATCAGCGTCAAGATGTTTGACGAGAGTTTCTCCGAGATCTATGATGACGTTACCGTAGCGTCTTCATCGGTTAAGGCCGGTGTCGCCTCGGTGGGTAACGAACTCCTGATAGACGGTTCCATACAGCAGTCATTGCAGGGTAACGTACTGTCAGTGACACGTTCCGGACAGCTGGGTATAGGTGCGTTGATGCAGATAGACGGTATCAACTCGCTTAACATCAACACTCAGCCGCTTATCGTCCTGGACGGAATCATCCTGGACATGGGCTATGACAATGTGGCAATGCATGACGGTTTCTACAACAACCTGCTGGCCAACATCCCCGTCGAGGACATTGAGTCAGTCCAGGTTCTTAGGAACGGATACGGAGTCTATGGTTCCAAGGGTGCCAACGGTGTCATACTTATCAACACCAAGCGTATCAAGACCATGGCCACCAAGATTGACGTGAACATATCAGGCAGTTACCAGACCATGCCCAAGCTTCCCAACGTAATGGATGAGGCACAGTACCGTTCATACGCATCCGAGTTGCTGGGTACCACCGGAACCAAGCTCACATCTTTCAAGTTCCTGCAGTCCAATGAGGATTATCCTTATTACTACTGGTATCACGAGAACAACACTGACTGGAGCAAGGTTTCATATAAGGACGCTTTCGTACAGAACTACAACGTGAGCGTTATGGGTGGTGATGACGTAGCCAACTACAGCCTGTCGGTAGGTTATGTTACAGGTGACGCCATCCTGGCCGAGAATGATTTCTCACGTTTCAACCTGCGTCTTAACTCCGACATTATTCTGGGCAACCAGCTCACCATGAGGTTTGACGCCTCTTACAGTGACGTGACCCGTGACCTTCGCGATGACGGTGCTCCCGATGACATTGACAACACCATGATCAATGCTCCCGGTTTCCTGGCACTTGTCAAGTCACCGTTCCTGTCACCTTATGCACATACTTACAAAGGTAAGCTTTCAAACTTCATTGCTTCGGAGGATGATTATCTGGATGAGGTTCTGGGTACTGAAGTTTCTCTTGCCAACCCGCTGGCCATCATAGAGAACGGTGAGGGTATCAACAAGAACTATTATGGCAGCCGTCTCATCACACTGGCAGTAACTCCAAAGTGGGAGATCAAGCGTGGCAGGCTGTTCGCATACGAGCACTTCAGCTATACTCTTGCCAGCTCTGATGAAAACTACTATATACCTCTTAACGGTACTCCCAGCTTCCGCATCGAGGGTATCGGTTTAGTTGACAACAGGGTTGCCGCCATGTCAGCCAAGCAGGACGGTTTCATGAGCAACACCTATCTGGCCTATACCAGAAGGTTTGATGCACATGACCTGAACGTACAGGGTGGTCTGCGTTACGTGAACAACTCCATGTACCAGACATCAATGGTTGGTTACAACTCAGGTAACGACAAGAAGCCTAACATGGACTCTTCACTCAAGTACAGGGATACTGACGGCGTGGAGTCAAAGGACGTATCTCTTACATGGTGGGCTCAGGCTGACTATAACTTCAAGGAGAAATACTATCTGTCAGCAAGTGCAGGCCTTACCGCTTCTTCACGTTTTGGTAAGGAGACATCAGGCGGTGTTAAACTGTTCGGTGTGCCATGGGGATTCTTCCCGTCAGTACAGGGTGCATGGGTAGCATCGGCAGAGCCTTGGTTCAAGGTTAACTTTATAGATTACCTTAAACTGTACGCAGGATTTGACATGACCGGTAATGACGGTTATGACGCATCAGCATCAAAGACCTATTTCTCACCTGTAACGCTGTTGGGCAAGTCCGGTACCGCTATGGCTAACATAGGTAACGGTTCATTGCGTTGGGAGACAACCCGTAAGCTTACAGCAGGTCTGGATATGAACCTGTTCGGCAACATCCTGAACATCAATGCTAACCTGTTCAGCTCCACAACAGACAATCTGCTTTCTGTTGGTTCACTGTCATACGTGACCGGTCTTCCCCAAACCTGGAGTAACGGCGGTACACTCTCAAACAAGGGATTTGACGTTGCTTTCAATGTAAAGGCCATCAACAATACTCAGGTCAAGTGGCAGATTGGTGCAGCCATAGGTCACTACAAGAATAAGATTGAGAAGCTTCCTGTCCAGGGTTATGACACAGAGTTGTATGGTGCCACCATCAGGACACAGGTAGGCAGTGCTGTAGGCGTGTTCTACGGATATAAGACCGACGGTATATTCACCACATCACAGGATGCTGTCAACTCTGGTCTCTACATGCGTTCCGACACCGGCTTTGACACCTACTTTGAGGCTGGTGACGTAAAGTTTGTTGACCAGGACGGCAACAAGATCATAGACAGCAAGGATATGGTTCAGATTGGTGATCCCAACCCCGATTTCTATGGTCGTATAAACACCAAGCTCACTTACAAGAACTTTGACCTGAGCGCTACATTCACCTATTCTGTAGGTGGTGATATCTACAACTACCAGCGTATGTTGCTTGAGAGCGGTTCACGTTTCATGAACCAGAGCCTGGCTATGACCAATCACTGGATGGTTGAGGGCCAGCAGACAGATATGCCTCGCATATCATTCGAGGATCCGCACCAGAACGCCCGTTTCTCAGACCGTTGGATTGAGGACGGTTCATATTTGCGTCTCAAGAACATAACATTGAGCTACAAGATTCCGGTCCACAGTACTTATCTGCAGGGAATCACGGTATGGGGTGCTGTTAATAACCTTTATACCTGGACCAAGTATCTTGGCTCCGATCCTGAATTCTCATTCGGTAACAGCGTACTTACCCGTGGCATTGACCGCGGACTCGTACCGCAGACTACCAACTTCTCATTAGGATTGAAGATTAACCTTTAATACAAGGTATATTATGAAACTGAAAAATACAATTATTGCTTTACTTGCCGCTTCGGTCATGGCCGGAGTGACATCGTGCGAGAATATGCTCAAGGTTGATTCCAAGACAGTCATGTATGATGATGAGAACACCTTGAACCATGTTACAGACACTGTCTATTCAGTTCTTGGCATTCTTAAGCAGATCCAGAAGATAGCTGACCGTACTGTGATCCTTGGCGAGATCCGTGGTGACCTGGTCAAGCTTTCAGACCATGCGTCAGATGACCTTCGTGAACTTTACTCTTATGACTTTACCAAAATCAGTTCAACAAACAAATATGATAAAGCAGTTGACTACTATTCTGTAATCAACAACTGTAACTTCTTCCTTACACATGCCGATACCGCTTATGTAAGAGATCGCAAGAATGTGTTCAAGGGAGAGTATATCACCGTGCTTGCCTATAGGGCATGGGCATATCTGCAGTTGGCTCAGGTTTACGGTAAGGTTCCTTATTTTGACAAACCCATTACCGGTGACAATGCATCATCCGGTACTGTCATGGACATCAAGCAGTTGGCACAGACACTGCTTCTGGATTTCAATGAAGAGTACATAGACTATTATGACAAGTTCATGCCCAACTACGGTAAGCTGGGTGGAGAGGACACCGGTGCCGGTCAGAAGTCTGAGCAGCATGAGTCTAAGGACGTTTTCATTCCCATAAGGATTATTATGGGTGATCTCTGCCTCTGGGCTGGTGAGTATGCACGTGCTGCCATGTACTATCATGATTTCCTCACTTTTGAGAACAATCCTTTAACTACCGGTATCAACTGTGTTTCATGGCTCACTAATGACTTCCTGAACATGGGTAGTGACAGCTATGTAGGTACCATATTCGGTAAGAGCGGACATATTACATATATCCCGATGGAGGCTGACCATTATAGCGGTGAGGTAAGTGATCTGGCCAATATATTCAACTCCACAAGAGAAAACGACTATTGGTATCAGCTTACCCGTTCCCAGGCTGCCACCGCCATCAGTGTCCGTCAGAACTACTGCTATTATGCCAAGCGTTCCGCCGACAACTCTTACAAGTGGCCTGCTTACATGACTGACAAGAGTGCTGAGGATGAGGTACTGCTTCGTGGTGACCTGCGTCTGCAGTCTGTCCTTGATGTATCTTACAGAAGCCAGGAGGATGAAGAGAACAATCTGTCAAATCTGGGAACTGAACTGCAGACCCTGAACAAGATCAAGGCAGAGAAGGTATGGATTTATCGTAAGGATGTCATCTATCTGAGACTCGCCGAGGCTTTGAACCGTTGTGAGCTTCCTCAGACTGCTTTTGCCATACTTAAGTATGGTCTTAGCCAGACAACCATAGCTGATATCAGCCAGGCAGAGAAGGACCGTGCAGCTGCTTTAGGCATATCTGCAGTATATAACTTCCCCACCAGGGATTTCATACAGGCTACCCCAGATTGGTATGAGACTTCTGTTTCAGCAAACGGAACCCGTGTATCTTATTACTGCTTCCGTTGGTATAACAACGGCAACACCATGGGTATCCACTCCCGTGGTAGCGGTGATGCAGCCGATGACCCCAACTACACCATCAAGGTTGACACTGTAGGAGGCCGTGTTCCTACTTTGAGTGACTCAATCCGTGCCGTGGAGGAGGCTCTGATAGATGAGATGGCTCTTGAAACCTGCTTTGAGGGATATCGTTTCGGTGACCTTATGCGTATAGCCATGCACCGCGCCGGTGATGCACAGTCTCCCGCTTACGGTGGATTTGCAGAGAATGAATTCCTTGCCAAGCGCGTTGCCATACGTGAGACAGCAACCTATGATGACACCAAGGCCATCGACCAGACTAAGGATGAGGCTCTGTACACCAAGCTTAAGGGTGACGGACGTTCATTCAACAAGGCATGGTTCTTGCTGCTCCCCGATGAGAGACAGGCTGCTGAATGATGCAAACTATCTGATTCAATACTTTCCCGCTGTGCCTACCTGGCACAGCAGGAAAGTTTAGAAAAATAAGAAAGATTTATTATTAACCTTTAAACAGATATTTAAGAAACAGACAAGGACTAATAATCTTATAACAAACAAAATTCAAACCCTTTTTATTTATTAATTAACAAACAATCATTTATGAAACAAAGAGACTTGTTATTTGCAGGCCTGCTCCTATTGGGCGCTCCTGCATTTGCGCAAGATGAACCTGAGCGCACGCCGAAGGATGCGAAGGTTATTTTTGTGCAAGACTTTGAGGCTGACTGGGATACATGGTCAACCGAAGAGATTGGTCGCATTGACGTTCTTGAGTATTACAATCACCCCGGTATTCATAACGGAACTGACATGGCACCTTGGAATGATCGTGCCCATTGGCAGAGGGGTCTTTTCAGGACTGACTCACTTATTATTCTCACCAATGGTGTCAAGGTTACAGACAATGCAGGTGAGGTGGCAAACAACAACTTCCCAAATGAGCAATTCGGTACATTCGAGTTTCCTGAAGGTGACGACAATCAGGCCAGAATAGATGCCATGCGTATCTTTGGTGAGGCTGACCTGGGTGGTAACTATGTCCTTAAGTATGTTTCTGATACATGTACATTAGCAGCCCAGTCATGGGGCACCTACAAGGATGGTTACACAGCTAACTATCGTCGTAACCTTTTTGTACGTGGTCTTGACATTGAGGACAATACCTCATACCGTCTTACTTTCTATGTAAAAGCCAACAGAGTTCCCGGTCATAACAGATCAGAGTCCACTCCCCGTATGAGTGCAGGTGTTTTCCGTGGCTATTATCAGTCAGAAAAGCCTTTCTCAATGGGTGTACAGAATGATGCTGCTCATTATAAGTACAATACCCAGTTTGAATACACCAAGGATGATTTCAATGGAGATTGGGAGAAGGTAACATACATGACTTATTATCTTAATGACTCAATTGCCAATGACTTTGTCTTTGCAGACGGATACTGGTGGGCAGAAGGTTCAGAATGGAAATGGGCTGCCGATGCTCCGGGGAATACTTCAGGTGATAGCCTCTATTATATAGTACAGCCTGACAAGTTCTTTGTACGTCTGGGATTCATATCAGACTATACACAGTTCTTTGTTGATAACCTGTCATTGACCAAGTCAACTATTGCAGGTGCCGAGTACTATGACGACAAGCTGCGTGTTGACTTCGGTTACAAGACCAACCTTGCTGACCTGGCCAAGGCTGCCAAGGCTAAGACAAACATCGCCGCCGCTGAGGTTACGGCTGAGGTTCCTGAGGACAAGGTTGAAGAGTTAGGCTATGAGTACCGTTTCGAGGTATGGGGCCAGCTTGAAGATGACAGCTGGGAAGAGGTTTATATCCGTTCTGCTGAGTTCCACGATGACGGTTACATGTATATGTTTACCGAGTTCTACGATGAGGAAAATGCTTATCAGTTTGATGACTACAAGCAGGTGCTCGTTACATTCCATAATCCGATTGATCTGGAAGACCTGACCCTTAAATATACAGGCGATGGTAGTAACTTATCAAATGCTTTCCCCAATGCTCTTGATACCAATTGGATCAAGAACGGTAAGATAGTTCCTGATTTCTACAATGAGATTGCAACTCCTAATCCATACGTGTTTGAGGGCGTTCACTCACTTGCAGACCTGCCTCCTGTATTTCAGGGTGCAGAGATTCCCAACGGTTCTATATTCCTTACTCCCCAGTCTTCATTCAGTTTCAAGTTCTCACGTGATATTTTGTGTGAGACATTTGCTCCAGGTGTAGATCTGAGAAATACTGATAAGGCTGTTGCAACAGTAAACGAGGTTCCTTGGAAGGTAACATTCGATAACGATTCTCTTACCATCACCTGCCCGGATGACAGCTGGAAGACAATGAACGGTGATTATGTAATCAAGCTCATCCAGTTGAAGGGTAAAGGTACTGGGTATGGCGAAAACGTCACATTCAGCTACAACTTCGGTACTCCTTCAAGAAGCGTTGCAGCTGAGGCTACTCCTATTGATATCTCATTCACATTGGTTGGTGAGCATACCAGCGTTGCCAAGGGTGTTTATACATGGAGTGCAAACAACAAGACTATAGGTGCCGGTACCCCAATCAGCACTGGTAACCTTAACAGAATGTTCACTCACGATGTAGAAGGAAGTGCTATTCAGAGAGGTTATGAGGTACGTCCTCACGGAGCCGGTTACGGCGGACACGTATATCTTGGCGCCGGTGATCCCGATTATAAGATTCATCTTACTCCGGGCGGCTACAAGTTCAAGTTTAAAGGAACAGGTTGGAGCTGGAATGGAGCTGCTACACAGCCTGCCACCGTTTATGTCTTCAGTCGTGTTAATGATCCTACATCAGTTTCTTCTGACAACAAGATGGAGATAGGTGTCTATACTTCAACAACCCCGTCAGATGACGGCGATCTTCAGAATGCAGAATATGCTATTCCTGCTGCAAATGTTGATGTAGTTGAGTACACGTTCAGCCTTACAGAGGAGGATGATTATATCATTGAGTTCAACAATAAGGCCGGTGCATGGTCACAGGGTGTCTTTGTAGGTGACTTTGAACTTGGTTCTATTCCAAGCACAGTTCTCTATGTCAATAATCTGAATGAGGCTGTTGCCAAAGCCAAGGAGCGTGCTGAACTTGCTGAGGTTGATCCTGATCTTTATTATGGCGTAATATTTGATGCACTTAATGATAAGATTGAGTACTATGATATTGATGGCGCTTTTGATGCTCTTCTGGAAACAAGTCCTGCTGCTTGGACTGGAGCTGTAAAGGAACTGGATGACGCTACCAACGCAATGAAACTCCGCATGGATACCGTTGATGCTTTCACTAAGAAATTAGATGAGGTTGTGAAGAAACTTTCAGAAACTGAGGATTATCTGGTTCTTCCCGTTTACGAAACTTTGAGTGCTCTCTATGATGTTGCACTGGAGTATGATATAACTGAGAAGACCGGTCCTGAGATTTATGCATTCAATACAGAAATGGATAATGCAATAAAGGCTCTCGATGCCCGTATTGCCTTGAACAGTGCTTTTGATGCTGCTCTCAGTGATGCCAAGACTCTTGTTGAGGCTGCTGCAAAGACACAGTATGATGAGTTTGGTAATCTTGAGTCATGCTACGATTTATATGCTAATGACTTTGAAGAGTACAGCGTAGAGGATGCAGACATCAAGGATGCTACTGCAGCTCTGATTGCTGCCACCAATTCTTATAAGAGGATTGTACAGGGTGCCGCTGTTCTGCCTACACGCGTCAAGGCTCTCTCCGCTCTCGCTAAGGAGCTTGATCCTAATCAGAATGATACAGAAGTAGCATGGAATGGTGCTCTTGATGAGCTTGTTGCAGCCGAAGACTTTGATAATGACGAGTTGGCTGACATCTACAAGACCGCAATCAAGATTGCTCTCTATGATGCTGCAGCTACAAATCTGGCTGATCCTACCATTGACAGCATAGATATTACTCCGTTCATCAAGAACTATCATCTGTACACAACCGCTTCTCTGGGTCGTACCGCAAGCAGTGGTACTTTGGATGAGAGTAAGGAACTCAACGTTTACTCAATACAGACCGGTTGGGGTAATCCTCCTCAGTTCACAGACTATGCAATTGCTACCCGCAATGTTGAATATACAACCACATTCCCGGGTTGGAAGTTCAAGTCATTCGGTGGTCAGAACTACATTGGTCAGGAGCAGGTTGACTGGACCGCTTCAAGTCATGCACTTGTATTTGATGCTTGGCTGGCTTCAGACTGGAGTTCAAGGGCTGAGATTTCACAGGAACTGGTTGACCTTCCTGTTGGTCAGTACACACTTGGTGCCGGTATTTCATTCAATGCAGATGCAGGAAAAGATACCAAGTTCAGTGCTATAACTAATGAGGCAACTTATGAGATCAATGCATCGGTTAATGCTGGCTCAGCTGTCGCTGCCAACACCTTCATTGATTCTGTCATGGTCGGTGCTGAGGATACCCTCACCATTAAGGTTGAAATTCCTAGCCATAACTCATGGGTAAGAGTTGACAACTTCTACTTGGCATTCCGTCCTGTTGCAGACTTTGACTATGAAGGTGAACTTGCTGCTCTTGAGCAGAAGCTTGGTGAGCTGATGACAATTGTCGATGCCCGTCAGGCAGTTAAGGATGGTGTTGAGTACTACACCATAGGCGGTATCAAGCTTGATGCTCCTAAGGCTGGTCAGATACTCATCCGCAAGACCACCCAGAGCAACGGCAAGGTTGTTATGGACAAGGTTCTTATAAAGTAATAAAGTAAGAATTCCCTATACTGAATCGGCGGAGAGCGTTCGGCTCCCCGCCGATTCTTTTTTTCTTATCAAAGGTTTAGGCTGAATTATTAAATGTTTCTGTATAAAAATAAAACTCATTTACAATCTATACTATTGAAAATGAAATTATTTATACTTTCACTTTGATTTATGTAAAGATAATTATATCTTAGCACACCAAATAACATAAAATAATTCCTTAAACAACAGATACATATCTGTTGATTAATTATAGAAACATTTTTTTAAACTATTTTACTAATCTAAAAAGTAACTTTATGAGAAAGCGAGACTTTTTCTTGGCAGGATTGCTGTTTATTGCAGCGCCTGCGTTTGCACAAGATGAACCCACGTTCACCTCACAGGATGCTAAAGTAATCTTTACGCAGGACTTTGAGGCTGACTGGGACACCTGGCAGGCAACTCCGGTTGATACCATTTATCAGCTTGAGTACTATAACATTGCCAGTGGTGGTAACAAGACCTTCTCCAATGCATGGAGCGATGCTACTTTAAAGGAGTCAAATCTGGTAATCAGGACAGACTCTGTCACAGATGGCCACGAAGGTGGTATCATCCTTTACAACGGCGTTATGTTGACTGATGATGCCAGTGACATCTCCAGCAACAAGTACGGAAATGATACCTACAGCATCATTGACGAGAACTCTCAGGAGCGTAGGGATGCTTTTGCCCAGTGGGGTGAAGATGGTGGTGAAAAGATGTTCCAGTTTGTATCGGCTGACCGTGTAGGCACAGACTATACAAGCAGCAGTGCAACTCTCTACACCGACAGTTACCGCCGTAACCTGTTTGTGCGTCTTAACCCGGGTGACATTGAGGAAAATTCTTCTTACCGTCTTACTTTCTATGTTAAGGCTAAGGAGACCAATCCTAAGTTCTCTCCCAGGCTGCACGCAGCTATATTCCGTGGCTATTTCCATTCAGAGAAGCCTTTCACCATGGGACTTGAGAATGATAACGACAACTACAAGTACAACACCCAGATAGAGTATGAGAAAACAGACTTTACCGGTGAATGGGAGAAGGTAACCTATATGACGTACTACCTTAACGACTCTATTGCTGATTATTTCATGCTTTCTAACGGCTACTGGTGGTCTGATGACTGGACATGGAAGGCTGAAGACAACGGTACCGATAAGGACCTGGTCTATATCAAGCAGCCTGACAAGTTCTTTGTACGTCTGTCATTCCGTTCAGACTCCACCAAGTTCGAGCTTGACAACCTGTCACTGACCAAGTCCTGGATAGGCGGTTGCGAGTACTCCGGTGACAAGA